>RCNC010000463.1_pt1 | contig 25823 bp, 20 predicted proteins | sample 2041301 | NCBI WGS metagenome assembly RCNC01 (sample SAMN09708231, study PRJNA481090) | Marine sediment metagenome, whole genome shotgun sequencing project. | biome: marine sediment; feature: ocean; material: sediment; isolation source: Sewage treatment plant 13A marine sediment (STP13A) ... | reverse complement strand
AATCCCCCGGTGCGCTTAACACTTATATAATTTTACTCATCCCATTTTACAGGTGTACAGTATTCAATGAGCCATTGCTCTGATGCTACAGCGTAGCATTCGCACAACAAACTAATATCAAAAGATTTTTTCTCTTTTTTCATCTGGTTTTAGCGCTGCCATCAACAGCACTTGACTGACCACTAAAAAACTCTTATTCTTTGCCCTGTCCCATAATTATTCGTGAAGAGGAAGATTCTTTTTTTTATCCAATATTTTGAGGAGTTAAGAATGCTAGAATTAAAAAAAGGTGCCGATATTCTGGTGACTGTCGGGGGTATTACAACAGCGGCAGAAGCTCAGAAAATTATCGAAGGAAAACTGGATTCAGCCAACCTTGCAAAGCTTGCCCCAGTTACCAATAGCGAAGCACGGATCAAAATCGCCAATGCAATTTCGATGTGCAAGCCCGATTCGGTTTTTGTTAATTCAGGAAGTGACGAGGATGTGCAGTGGGTGCGTGAATACTCGCTTACCAAGGGAGAAGAGAAGAAACTGGCGAAGGATGGTCATACCATCCATTTTGACCTCCCCCAGGATCAGGCGCGGCTTGTTAACCAGACATTTTATATCATAAATGAAGGCGAGAAGATGAGTTCACTCGCCAAATCGCTGCTTCGAGATGAGGCAACCCACTATATCCGCACCTATATGGACGGCATCATGCAGGGCAAGACCATGATGATCGGTTTTTACAGTCGTGGACCGGTTGGCGCTGAGGCGGCGCTGCCTGCAATCGAGATTTCCTCTTCCACCTATGTCCTTCACTCGGCAGAGCTGCTCTATAGAAACTGCTATGATCAATTTGACCGGGAAGTCGAGAGAACCGGTATTTTCTACACCAATGTCCACTCAGAAGGACCCAACAGGGTAGAGGATGTGCCCAATGCCCGTATCCTGATGGATCGAAGCTGGATGACGACGTTCTCATCGTTTTGTACCTATGCAGGCAACACCCTGTTGATGAAGAAAGGAAACCACCGCTTTTCCGTTGACTACGCCACCTATTACAAAAAAGAAGAACAGCTCTCAGAGCATATGTTCATTACCGGCCTGACCGGGCCTGATGGACGCAAGACCTACTTCGCCGGCGCTGCGCCGTCGGGATGCGGCAAAACCACAACAGCAATGGTGGGGAGTGACTTTATTGGTGATGACCTTGCCCAGATATGGATTGCTGGTGACGGAACGATTCGGGCCATTAACCCCGAAAAAGGGATCTTCGGTATTGTCGAGGACGTCAACCGCGAAGGTGACCCATACCTAATGGACTGTCTGCGCGGCGACGGTACGGAGGTCATCTGGTCCAACGTGCTCATTGATGAGAACAATATTCCCCATTGGGTCGGTAATGGTGAAGATCCGCCCAAAAAAGGAATTAATTTCCAGGGTGAATGGCACGAGGGCAAGACGGACGCAGACGGCAATGCCGTTCCGATGTCGCACAAGAACTCCCGATGCACTCTGCTGGCCTCTGCCATTGCCAATTACAGCTCAGAAGCATCGGAAGATCCTGCAGGTGTTCCGGTAAAGGTTTTCACTTACTCCGGCAGAGATGCCGACACCATGCCTCCGGTCTGGGCTGCAAAATCCATGGACGAGGGTGTTGTTATTGGAGCATCAATTGTCTCCCAGGCAACGGCAACTGAAGTCGGTGTTACCGGCGTCAGACGCCAGCCATGGGCAAATGCCCCGTTTATTCCTGGAGCGCTTGCCGACTATATGGATGCCCAGTTCGCTTTTTTTAATTCCACAAAACTCACAGCAACTGGAAAACCGCTAATGGCCGGGCTCAATTATTTCCTCACCCATGGCAATAGGGGCGGCGCTGGCACTGGCCTGCTCGGAGAAAAAAAGGATGTAAAAGTGTGGCTCGGCTGGCTTGAACGTTTTGCAAACAATGATGTAGAAGCAATAGAGACACCAATCGGTTACCTACCCCACTACGCTGATCTCAAAAAACTTTTTGAGTCAATAGACAAGGAATATCCCAAATCGCTCTACGATATGCAGTTTGCTCTCTATATCGATAACATTATTCACCGAATTGATCTGCAGACCGAAGCCTATGGTAAAGAGGAGAATATCCCCGAGACCCTTTTTGCGATCTACCGGCAACAGAAACAAGAACTTCAACAACTAAAAGCCCAACACGGAGCCATTGTCAACATAGAAGATCTCAGTTAATCCGCTGTTCTGGGGTGAGTTGACCCCCTGTTAGCTTCTGTCCCGCTAACAGGGGGTTTGTTCTTAATTACCGGTCTGTTTTTGTTGATCTCATTGCATTATTCACTAACTGCATTATTCTGGGTCGATGGAACCATCTAACCCAGAGAAGGCCGGCGAGTCCGCCGTCATCTCCTCACCACATCATGAATTGATCGATGCCTGCTCACTGGTGCTGTCTGCGAAAAATATCAAACATCATATCCAACAGGACAGCAACGGAACCATTGCCATCATCGCCTCTCCCCAGGTGGTTGAACGGGCCCGCTACCAGCTCAGGCTTTATCTCGAGGAAAACAGAAACTGGCCCCCTCCCCAGGTCATTGTCCAGCACTCTTCCTTCCCGTCGCTCTTACCAACAATCGTCTTAATTGGATCCCTGGCCTTTTTTTTCATGATTACCGGACCCTGGAGGCCAGGATCAGTATGGTTTGAAACGGGGGCAAACGACGCTGATGCGATTCTTGACGGTGGACAATGGTATCGGCTTATCACTTCACTCACCCTTCATGCCGATTTTTCACACCTGGCCGGTAACTGCCTGATCGGGGCCATCCTGGTCTATTTTTTCCTGCAAATCAACGGGGTCGGCTTTGGCCTGCTGGCTATTTTGATCTCCGGGTCAACAGGCAACCTCATCAATATTCTTGCTCATGGAGGGGCTCATCTTTCGGTGGGGTTCTCCACGGCCATATTCAGTATTATCGGTATGCTCTCAATGTATCAGATGATCGAGCAGCGCCAACCCTTTGGGATCAGGCTCTTTGTTCCGTTCATGGCAGGTGCGGCCCTGCTGGCCATGCTCGGCAGTTCCGGAGAGCGAACGGACCTCGGCTCCCATCTCTTTGGTCTACTTTCCGGGCTTATCATCGGTCTGATCATTGCGCTCAGGCCGGTCAAACAACTGCGCCAGTCCTCCTTTATGCAGATTTTCTTTTTCATCATCGCTGTCGGCTCATTATTCTTAAGCTGGAACAGCGCAATCACGGCGAAATTAGGCTGAACTTGTTTCTTTAATCTTTATGGTATATTTTATGGTATATTCTTTACGGTTTCGTTTGCAAAATGGCCAATGAGTACTTACCATAGTTGGTGAAATATATGAGAGTTAATAATACAATCGACACTCAGCAGGGGCTTTTGCCCCTGGGAAGTTTCGGTCAATTTCAAATTTACAGGAGATATATTAATGGCAGATCAGGACCAACCTCCCTGGGGAAAGAAGAAAAGGCCGCAATCCCCCGAGGAAATAGTTGCTCAAATAATCAAGAAACTGCAGGATTATTTCTCTGACACAAAAAGAAAAAGTCCGGACAGCAGCGACCCTTCTGGACCGCCCAGTCCTGCCAATCCACTTGCCTCTATTGGAAAAATACTGATCTTCGCCCTGATCGGTATTATTCTTTTTGGTGTTTTCCAGTCGTTTTTCAAGGTATCTCCCCAGGAAGTAGGTGTCGTACTCCGCCTGGGAAAATATACTCGAACAGCCCAACCTGGACTGCATTTCAAAATTCCATACATCGAGTCTCTTTATAAAGTCAATGTCAGACAGATCCAGAAGCAGGAATTTGGCTTCCGCACCCGCAATCCTGGGCAAAAGACTTCATTTGACAGTAAGGGATATGATATGGAATCCCTTATGCTGACGGCAGACAAAAACGTTATCAACGTTGCCTGGATTGTCCAATACCGGGTCGGAGATCCTGTCAATTATCTTTTTAAGGTCCAGGATGTCAAGCAGGCCATTCATGATCTTAGTGAAAGTGTTACCAGGCGTGTCGTCGGTAACATGGATTTCGATTATGTCCTGAGTAACCGGGATCTGCTGGCGGCAACTGTTAAACTGGAGCTGCAGCAACAACTGAGTTTTCTACAGGCGGGTATCGACCTGATTACCGTCCAGTTTCAGGATATCAACCCGCCTGATCCGGTAAAGCCTGCCTTTAACGAGGTAAACGAAGCGGACCAGGATATGAAGCGGCTGGTGAACGAAGCCGAGGAAACCTACAACAGGGTCATTCCTGCAGCCCGCGGTAATGCCCTTAAAATAGTTGAGGAAGCATACGGTTATGCCAAAGAGCGTGTCAACGATGCCCAGGGTCAGACGTCGAGGTTCCTTGACATATTGGCAGAATACAGGAATGCTCCTGAAGTTACACGACAACGAATGTACCTGGAGACCATGCAGGAAGTTTTACCAACGGTAGAAGCCATTTATGTGATGGATGAAAGCCAACAGGGGCCGTTGCCCTTATTAAATCTTCGCACTGGCAACACTCCGGTAAAAGCCGGCCAGTAAAACCCAATCTTTTAAAGGAATAAAGCATGAAACAGATAGCTAATTTTCTCCTGGTTGGCCTCGTTCTAATCGGTATTGTCGTTGTTTATGACGGCTTCTACATTGTAGAAGAGGGCAAACAGGTAATGATCACCCAGTTTGGTAAGACCATCGGCGAGCCAAAAATAGATGCCGGGCTTTATCTCAAAATGCCCTTTCTCCAGCAGGTCAACGAGTTCGATAAACGTATCCAGATCTGGGATGGCGACCCGAACCAGATTCCCACCAACGATAAAACCTTTGTTTACCTCGATATCACCGCCCGCTGGAGAATTAATGACGCATTAAAATATATGCAGGCGGTTCGCACAGAATCTCGGGCCCAGTCACTGCTCGATGATATCATTGGCGGCACAGTCCGGGATATGGTCAATAAAAACAACCTGATAGAAATAATCAGGAGCTCTGACTGGTCGCTTGACACCATGACCCCGTCAAATCAGGAACCGGGCACCCAGCCATTACAGGGCCGTGATGTCATATCTGACCAAATTCTGGCAATTGCAGCACGTGCCACCCCGCAATACGGCATAGAATTGCTCGATGTCCTGTTCAAGAGAGTAAACTATATTGAGTCGGTAAGAGTACGTGTCTATGACCGGATGATCTCGGAACGAAAAAGGATCGCAGCCGAGAAACGTTCATTGGGCGAAGGCCAGAAAGCTGAAATCCTCGGTAAAGTTGATCGCCAGTTAAGGGAAATCACCTCAACAGCCAATAAGGAAGCGCTTGAGATTAAGGGTAGGGCAGATGGTGAGGCCACCAAAATCTATGGTAAAGCCTACAACCAGGATCCGGACTTCTTTGCGTTTCAGAAGACGCTTGAGAGCTATAAGAAAATTATCAGCAACAACTCATCTCTAATTCTCTCATCTGACTCTGATCTTTACAAATATTTAAAGAACGTCACGGCAGACTGATCATTGTCGACGATACCGGCTGCCCCGAATTACCTTCGGGCAGCCGGTTATCCGTATTGATGAGCTCCCCGGAAAGTATCAGCGAAGTTTGATATCGGGTCCAGGGTCATTTCCGGCAGTTGGATATGAAGGACTCTGTTCAGGCTTGAAAACGATACGTCCCTTCAGATTCAGGATCTCTTCAAAACGTTCAAGCAGCTCTTCGTCTGCCATTTCTTCAACACCGAGCTGATCAAACCGGCAATTGCAGCGGTTGAGCTGACCATCACACCAGGGACACTGCTCCACCGGGCATCCAAGGATGTGCACCTCCCCAGTTGCAACGCCGCAGATCACACAGCTGGCTGCAGAGGTCTGAGTCAGCAGCTCCAGTTGGTCAAATGAACCCTCTGTTTTTTTTGAAAATGAGGCGACATCCTCAAAACCAAAATAAAGGAGGATGTCCTCATCACTAATCCCCTGCTGATAGTCACCAATATACTGGACCTCCTTATCAGAGCCAAAATAGAGATAATGATGGGCGGCTGTCTTTAAAGCGAAGATAAAGGCGCCCTGTTTTTCTGCAACAACTCTGAGGTCACAGGCCATTTCTTCGCGGCCTTCAGGGAGTTCGGAATAGTAATTCCTGAATACATTAACTGCTGCGGGATGATGACTGTATCGAGCAATCACTGCCAGGGCCTCTGCATACTCTTCCTCTCTGACCACATATTGTATGAGAAGTTCCGTATCCAGCCCATCAATCCCGAGTTTATCTTTTTGCATTGTCTCTTATATCCATTGTTCATTACACTCATTGATCATGAATGTACTCATTTTAGTCATAATAGAGTGTAATAATAATCAGTTGTGGTTAACAGAACCAGTTTTTTGTGAAAAGAACATTTGAAAAAATAGCCTCTTCAGACTATATTTGCACCTAATTTACAATATCTGAGACTGTTATCTCCATCTGCACTCACCCGGCTGTAGCTTTCCGATTATCTGAGATGTTTACCCATGTACCGGAAATCTTTGCTATCCGACAGGTCGTAAATTATCTCGTCTCACGGTAGCCTTCAACATCATCGTTCCTGGAACGTGTAGAAGTTCAGCCCAAGCTCAGTAACCATTGTGTGTCACGGGAGTACCCCTGTTCACCAATCGTAGAGGTTTATCAATGACCAACAAAACAGCACAATTAGTTGTAGACGGTAAAACATATGAATTTCCTATCGTTAAAAGTACAACCGGAGAAGAGGCAGTTGACATTCGAACATTGCTGAAAACAACCGGACTTACAACCTTTGACAGCGGTTTCATGAATACCGGCTCCTGCCGCTCTGCAATCACCTATCTTGACGGCAAGAACGGCATTCTCAGGTACAGGGGTTACGATATAGCCGATCTGGCAGAAAACTGTCCATTTATTGAGGTTGCCTATCTACTTTTGACCGGTGAACTGCCGACGATCGAAGAGTTGGATGTGTTCAGACAAGACATGATCAGGTTCGCGCTTATTCATGAAGATATGATCCACTTTTTTGACCACTTCCCACCCAATTCCTCACCCATGTCTATTTTATCGACCATGGTCGGTTCACTGCACAACTTTTATCCGGAAATGGACCTTGAAGAAGACCCCTACGGCGGCATAACAACAACGGCGGCACGGCTGTTGTCAAAAATTCGCACCATTGCCGCTTTTTCCTATAAAAAGAGTATCGGCCACCCGCTTGTATACCCGCGTGCCGACCTGAATTATTGTTCAAACTTTCTCAATATGATGTTTGACCGGCCCAACATGCCCTATGAGATGAATCCGGTCGTGGTCTCGGCACTGAACAAGCTGCTCATTCTTCATGCCGATCATGAACAAAACTGCTCGACATCCACTGTGCGACTGGTGGGAAGTGCCGGGGTGAGATTGTACCCGTCTATTTCTGCAGGTGTCAGTGCACTCTGGGGACCTCTGCATGGCGGCGCCAACGCAGCTGTTCTGAGAATGCTTGAAATGATCCATGCCGATGGCATGGACTACGAGAAATACATCAATAAAGCCAAAGATCACAACGACCCCTACCGGCTTACCGGTTTTGGACATCGGGTTTATAAAACCTACGACCCGCGCGCAAAACTTATCAAGAAAGTCTGTATGGAGATTCTGGAGACATTGGATGTCTCTGATCCGCTTCTCGATATTGCCCAGGAACTTGAGTATCGGGTCAGCAGAGATGATTATTTTATGTCCCGCAACCTCTACCCCAACGTCGACTTTTACTCAGGGATTATTTATCGGGCAATGGGAATACCAACCAACATGTTTACCGTCATGTTTGCGCTTGGCAGACTGCCTGGCTGGATCACTCACTGGCAGGAGATGCACATGGATAAAGAGAGTGCCAGGATTGGCAGACCTCGTCAGGTCTATAGCGGTATCGTGGAACGGCCATTTGTAGAACGTGAAGATAGATAGCGGCTCATGACCGCAAGAGACGGACTGTGCTCTGCAGAGTCCGTCTTGCGACCATCACTTCGCCAGGCTGCTTCCTGTCTCCATATTCACCACCAGCGGTACATCCAGTTTCATCGCCTGCTCCATCTCTTCCCGGATCATACCTTTCATACGTTCACATTCGTCCTCAGCCATTTCAAAAACCAGTTCATCGTGGATTTGCAGAAGCATCTGGCAGCTGCTCTTCTCACGCTTGAGCAGATCGTCCACGCGCAGCATCGCCACCTTGATAATGTCGGCGGCAGTACCCTGGATAGGGGTATTAATAGCTGCACGCTCAGCAAACTCCCTTCTCATCTTATTTGATGCATCAATCTCCGGAAGATACCGCCTCCTGTTCAGCAGGGTAGTGACAAATCCATCGACTCGTGCTCCGGCTACAATATCGAGCATATACTGTTTTACACCTGCATACAGACCAAAATATCGATCGATAAAGGTCTGGGCCTCTTTCCGGGAGATTTTCAACTGGTTGGAAAGGCCGAAACTACTCATACCATAAACAATTCCGAAGTTGATACTCTTTGCTGCACGCCTCATGTCAGAGGTAACCAGAAGCGGGGATACACCAAATATTTCAGCCGCGGTCCGGGAATGAATATCATCTCCGTTTTTGAACGCCTGAATAAGTGCCGGGTCCTGGGAATAGTGAGCAAGCACACGCAGATCGATTTGCGAATAATCAGCAGATAGAAAAATTTCCCCCGGGGCCGGCACGAATGCCTCTCTGATGCGGCTCCCTTCTTCTCCCCTGATCGGGATATTCTGCAGATTCGGGTTACTGCTCGATAACCTCCCGGTTGCGGTAACCGCCTGGTTGAATGAGGTATGAATGCGTTTACTGCCAGGATCAACCAACAGTTTTAACTTGTCAATATAAGTGGACAGCAGCTTGGCAAGATTTCGATATTTTATAATGAGTGCAGGCAGATCATGTTTTGCGGCAAGCTTCTCCAGGACCTTCATGTCCGTCGAGTACCCTGTTTTCGTCTTTCTGCCATGAGGCAGCTCGAGCTCATCAAAAAGCACCGTCCCCAACTGCTGGGGTGAGTTGATGTTGAATTCGTGTCCGGCAAGGGTAAATATTTCCGCCTTAAGCAGCTGAAGCTTCCCTTCGAATTCTTCTGAAAGCCTGCTCAGGCAGGCAAGATCAACCATGATACCGCACCGTTCCATCTCAGCAAGAATTGGTACAAGTGCCATCTCTACATCTGAAAACAAAGACATCTGTTCATTGTTTTCCAGGAGCTCCTGATAATATTCCCAGAGCACAAGCGTGCCATAGACATCCTCGCAGGAATAATTGCAGCCTTTATCAATAGCGACATAGGCAAAAGCCTCTTCTCTTTTGTCCCCTCTTGTAATTTCCTGATAGGTCGTCAGTTTCAGCCCCAGATCAAGGCAGAGATCATCAAGTTTGAATGATCGGCGCAATGGTTCTGCAAGATGGGCAGCGAGCATGGTGTCAATAAGCGGAGCGCCAAGCGTGATACCCAGATTATGTTTCAGTACAGCGTAATCATATTTTAAATTATGGCCGATCTTGCCGATCGTGTTCGAGACAAGATAGGGTTCCAGTGCTGCTGTGACTGTCTTCAGTGAAAGCTGGGATTGAATGATTGCGCCATCCTGGTCACGGTGCCCGACGGGGATATAGTAGCTGTGTTGACGATCAACTGACAAGGAAATACCCACCAATTCTGCAGATCGCACGTTGAGAGACGTCGTTTCAGTATCAATTACCAAGTTCGGTGCTTTTGCCAGTGCCTGACACAGTTTTTCCAGCTGTTTCTCCTCATTAACAAGGATAAAACCTTCAGAGGGTACTTCAATTCCGCTATCAAGCTCTTTTAGTAAAGAAGAAAAACCAAGCTCTGTATACAGGCTTTTTAAGGCGGCTTCATCGGCTTTACCGATTTGATATTCATCAATATTTCCCGGTATGTCGTCAGGATCAACCTTCAGCCTGATCAAATCGCGGGAAAGAAAGGCGTTATGACGATTATCGATCAGACGTTCTTTCATTTTTGATTTTTTCAGTGAATCAATCTCATCATAGAGGGCTTCTAGAGACCCAAACTCTGTAATGAGCTTAGCAGCTGACTTGGGGCCAATTCCCGGAACCCCCGGAACATTATCAGAACTGTCACCCATGAGGGCAAAACAGTCGAGCAGTTGCTCAGGATAAACCTGATATTTCTTAAACACCCCTTCGCGGTCCATGGTCCGATCATTCATTGGATCCCACATAATCACCTTGTCATTCACCAATTGCAGAAGGTCCTTATCCGCGGAAACAATGACAACGCGATAATCCTGTGCCGATAATACTTCGGCAGCAGAACCGATGAGGTCATCGGCCTCCAGTTCCTGTTTTTCGAAACTGGTAATACCCATGGCCTCAACAACTTGTTTGATAAATGGAATCTGCGGTGCAAGCTCTTCAGGCATCGGAGGACGGTTGGCCTTATAAGCTTTATACAAGTCATGCCTGAATACCGGCCCCCTTGTATCAAAAGCCACTGCCACATATTCCGGGTTTTGTTCTTTAAAAAGTCGACGAAGAATGTTGATAAACCCAAAGACTGCATTGGTCTGGAAACCCTCACTGTTGGTAAGCGGTGCCACTGCGTGAAAAGCCCGATAGATAAATGCACTGCCGTCAATGATAAATACTTTATTGTTCACCGCTGTTTCTCCAGGTTACAGGTCAGGTTTCCTGATAGTATGTGTAGACTTTGCTGCTCTTTGAAAACATAACCTCATTACACAGAAAAAGGGAGAGGCAAAGGCCTCTCCCTTTTTCTAAAGCAATAAGATGTCCCCTTTGTCAAAAAAGGACAAAAGGTTAGTCATCAATAATATGCTTGTGTATCCGTTTCGTCAGACGTTTGGCAATATCATCTCCACGATAGGAGACGATTGGGACCGGGCATTTTCTAAACATTCGTTCGGCCACCGATCCAGCAAAAACATGCCTGAGATCCTTTGCTTTTATACCCATCACAACCATGTCGATTTCTTCTTCAACAACAAACCTGAGTAATTCAGAGGTCGGTTCTCCAACCAGAAAGGTAAAGCTGACCTTTTCATCGGCAAGTGTCAAGTGGTCTGTCATCTTAACAACTTCATCCCGACGTTCTTTCTTGATGATTTCGAGATATTTATCAGTGTCCACTTTATAACCAAAAGAGGTGATTTTATTAACCGCATCAAGATCACGCTCATTGATAACATTCACCACTAACAGCTGGGCACCCAGCGGTTTTGCCAGATCCGCAGCCAAATCTAGTATCCCACGGGAATATTTAGAAAATGCAAGTGGCACCAGTATTTTTTTAATCATTGTCAGCTCTCCCTGGCTTTGGATACCAGAATAATCATTTTTAAAGATGATCGATTTTCCTCATCACCCTGATCAGGCCGCAGCAGTCTGAATTTTCTTCCCCACCCGCTTTTTCTGCAGGTACCAGATTCCCCCTAGTAAAAGAAGGGCGGGAATAAACATCAGCTGCTTTGGCGGTCGATCGTTGAGCAACTGAACATTAAGAATTTCCTGGTCAAAGTCAATTCCAGCTTTTTCAGCAGCGCTGGAAAAGACCACATTATCGACGAATATCTTACCATCCTCATCTCGTGTCTCGACACCGATGGCGCCCAATCGTTCTTCACCTGTTGACTCATCGCCAACCGGCATCATGACCGTCATGGTAAATTCATTGCCATTCATTTTTTCGCCCTTAAGCTCCATCCTCAGCTGTTCGCCGGGACCCATATCGCCAACAAGCTGAGTCAGCTCCGAGGCAGGCCGCTCGTTGAGTTCAGGATAGACCCTGTCCCAGAAAAAGCCAGGTCTGAAAAGCGTAAACGCCACCAGAATCAACGCTACCGTTTCCCAAATTTTGCTCCTGGTCACAAAATAGCCTTGAGTGCCGGCAGCAAAAACAAGCATAGCAATAACCGCAGCAACGACCACGGTGACAAAGTGAATCGGACTGCCAACTCCGATCATCAACAGCTCGGTGTTAAAAATAAAAATAAACGGCAGAATTGCCGTACGAATATCATAAGCAAAACCCTGAATACCTGTTCTTATCGGATCACCTCCGGATATACCTGCTGCAGCAAAAGCGGCAAGCCCCACTGGCGGTGTATCATCAGCAAGAATACCAAAATAAAAAACAAAAAGATGAACAGCGATCAGGGGAACAATCAGCCCATTTTGTGAACCAAGACTTACAATAACTGGCGCCATCAGGGTAGATACTACAATATAATTTGCCGTCGTTGGCAACCCCATGCCAAGAAGCAGGCTGATGGCCGCTGTAAAAAACAGAATCAACATCAGGTTGCCGCCGGATATAAACTCTACAAAATCAGTCATCACCAAGCCGATGCCGGTAAGGGTAACGGTCCCCACAACAATACCTGCTGCAGCCGTTGCAACACCTATCCCGATCATGTTTTTCGCACCTGACACCATTCCGTTGATCAGATCCCGCCATCCCTGCAGAAAGGAGAACTCCTCTCCATCCATTTTCCGGATGATTCCCTTCAGGGGGCGCTGGGTCATAACGATACACATTAACAGGATCGTAGCATAAAAAGCGGAGAGCGATGGGGAAAGTCGTTCAACAACAAGGCACCACATCAACACCACAATGGGTAGTAGAAAATAATAGCCAGCCTGGGCAGTAGCACCCAGATCCGGAAGCTCGTTAATTTCAGTAGTCAACTCAAGTTCCGGCACTCTACAGGCCAGGTAAACAAGCAGGACGTAGGTTATCGCCAGCAGGACAACAATGATGTATATCGTTGCATCCCCGGCAACGGTCTTAATCCAGCCAAGACCATAGTAGGTTCCTGCTGCCATCACCACCAGGAAGAGGATTGTAGAGACAAATCCCAGTAAACTCTGGGCAAACGTTTTTGTATGTCTTTTTTTCATTCCTTCAAGGCCCATCTTACAGGATTCAAGGTGAACAATGTAGACAAGAGCGATATAGGAAATGACAGCCGGCAGGAACGCGTGTTTAATAACTTCTATGTAAGAGATCCCGACATACTCAACCATCAAAAACGCAGCAGCCCCCATGACCGGGGGCGTTAACTGCCCATTGGTGGAGGATGCCACCTCAACTGCCCCGGCTTTTTCCGCAGAAAACCCCACCTTTTTCATGAGCGGGATAGTGAACGTTCCGGTGGTTACCACATTGGCAATGGAAGAGCCTGATACGAGCCCGGTCAATGCTGATGAAATGACAGCTGCTTTCGCCGGCCCACCGCGCATATGGCCAAGACCTGCAAAAGCAGTTCGAATAAAATAGTTTCCTGCCCCAGCGGTTTCCAGCAGTGACCCGAACAGCACAAACATAAAGACCATTGCGGTCGAAACCCCGAGAGCAACACCAAAAACACCCTCTGTCGACAGCCAGTAATGGGACATTCCCTTGGACAGGCTCGCACCCTTGTGGGCGATAACCTCAGGCATATGAGACCCTGCAAAGGTATAGATCAGAAAAATAACGGCTACAACCATGAGCGGTGGTCCGAGCGCACGCCGGGTCGCTTCGAGTAGTAACACGATCCCTGCAACCGCGACAACAAGATCATACGTTGTCGGGTCACCAGGCCGCTCCGCCAGACCATTATAGAAAAGAAAGAGGTATGCTGCACAGAAAGCTGCCATCAGGCCGAGAATCCAGTCCTGAATGGGAATATAAGTCTTCGGAGAAGATTTGAAGGTTGGAAACGCCGTATAGGCGAGGAACATCGCAAAAGCGAGATGTATGGAGCGTGCCTCTGTTGAGTTAATTACAAAGAAATTAAAGATGTAGGGTAATGGAGATGCATACCATAATTGAAATAAGGTCCAGGCAAGCGGTACGAAGAAAAGCACCTTTTTGGGAATCGAACCTTTCGGGTTACGGGCACCGGTATCCGCCTCAGCGATCATCTCATGTACATCTTCACTGGGCAGCGGTTTTTCGGTGGGTTTTGTCATGGCAGCGGCTCCTTCTTGTCCCCTCTTAAGCGTTTGGTACAATGAGTAAAATCTGCAATGTACTGACTGTCCCTTGCGAGACCTAAACGACAGGGGGAGATACCAGTATCAGAATCTTTAGTTGTGCTCTCGTCTCCCATAAAAAAACATCAGGTACCGATGACACGGTTTTATTATACAGACATCCTCTCATGCTGTCTGCTGTCTACCATCAACGCTATAGCTGAACTTCAGTGTTTCTGATATCTTCGCGTCATCAACTCATACCCCGGGTCATGAGCATACGGGAGAATAGAGATGTGCGCGGCTCTGCTTAAGCCGCGCACGTTATAACGAGCTTCGTGCGATCGATAAATTTATTTTATCAGACCGGCTTCTTTGTAATACTTGGCTGCGCCATCATGCAGTGGTGCGGAAAGACCATCTTTCACCATTTCCTCTTTTTTGAGGTTAGCAAACGCAGGATGCAGCTTCTTGAAGTCATCAAAATTCTCAAATACTGACTTTACAACAACATAGATAGTGTTCTCGGGCACTGTAGCGGAGCTGACAAATGTTGCACCAACACCAAATGTCATGGTGTCCTCATCTGATCCACGATACATTCCGCCGGGAATAACTGCTGTGCGGTAGTAATCGTTCTCGCTAACAAGTACGTCAATCTCCGGACCAACAACATTGACCAAAACGGCATCACAGGAGGTGGTAGCTTCTTTAATTGATCCATTTGGATGACCAACAGTATAAATGATCGCATCAACTTTATTGTCGCAAAGTGCCTGAGACTGTTCGGCAGGCTTAAGCTCAGCGGCCAGTTTGAAATCATCCTTTGTCCAGCCCATTGTCTCCATGACAACTTCCATGGTTCCACGCTGGCCGGAGCCCGGATTACCGATATTGACACGTTTTCCTTTCAGATCTGCAAAGTTTTTAATGCCGGAATCGGCACGGGCAACAACGGTAAACGGTTCCGGATGAACTGAAAATACCGCACGAAGATCTTTGTTGGGTCCTTTTTCTTTAAACTTGCTGGTGCCATTATAGGCATGATACTGCCAGTCAGACTGGGCGACACCCATATCGAGCTCGCCTGCAGCAATGGCATTGAGGTTGTAGACCGATCCACCGGTACTCTCGACAGTTGCCCGAATTCCATGTTCTTTCTTACCTTTGTTGGTCAGCCTGGCAATCGCACCGCCAGTTGGATAGTAAACACCAGTTACACCACCCGTTCCGATGGTAACAAAGGTTATATCATCACTGATTGCCGCAGTGCTGAATGCCATCACAAATCCCATTGACAGGGCTGCCAGTAAAGACGCTCTCTTTTTCATACGTTTTCTCCTTCCTGTTTATTTTTGGTAACATTCCTCCGGTCAGTACAACAGACCGAAAGAGACTTGACAGCATGATCCGCTCAGCCGAGGCCAGCCGGAAACTTAAAAGCTACGTAAGTATATGGTAAACAACATTCCGGTATTACTCAACTTATAACTAAATCAAGTAAACACCATCCATAGCCGTTTGTGTGTTTTGGTAGACGATGGTAACAACAGCACATCATTTCGATGAATAACAGCAACAAACTAAAATAATTAACAATTTTACCCAAAATGTCAAGCGTTTTCGCTTTTATTGCGGGGGCGCATCTCTAAAACAATGTATCTTATATAAACCGTTAATCACTTTGAATGACAGTGCAAAGCAAAAAACTTTCTTAACATCACTTGGCCCGGCCTACGCCTTGAGCCTTTTAAAACTTTTTATCCGATGTCTGTAAAAATCTATCCCAATGTACTTTACTACGGCGAGCTGTTCTTTTGCCCGATATAAAAAAATCCCCCTGGCCAACGATTGAGCCAGGGGGGGTCCTTTGTAATAGTAAAAATATCAGCCAGCTACTCTCACCCATGATGCCTGTGGTCCCTTATCCCCGAATGACTCGCCGAACAGGACACTGTCACCTTCTGTCAGGTCATCAATGGTCACATTCTTGAGTGCATTTTCATGGAAATAAATCTCACGGTCGTCAAAGGTTGTGATAAAACCATACGACTCATGAGGTGAGACCTTGTGGACGATTCCAACACTATCGGTTTCGATGTGCTGTTCAGGGTTCTTTTTTGCTTTTCTTTTCTTCCTGAGTATTTCTTTCAATTGTAAGGACAGAACATCAAACGCCTCAATAAGCAAAGTGCGAACTATCTCGCCTTTTCTGTGTACTACTACTGTGTCGTTTGGGACCGAGGCCACAACTTTGACCTCGTAGCCGCCTTCCTTATGATGAGTTGTGGCTTCGATGACAACTCGGAGATGCAGCAAAAATCCCGCATAGTGACGAATCAACTTCTCTTTCTCCTCATCAATTTTTACCTGCCAGCCTTTCTTCAACTCAACATTTCGGGCTTCGACTTTTAATTCCATAAAGTTCCTCCATCTAGTGATCCGACAGCATTTCTGCTGTCAATCGCATGCGTCTTGCGACGCATTCCATAGCGGAAGCCACGCCATACAACCAGTGAGCGGTTGCTGAACCCTCTGTCCATCAGGCGCACGACCACTTACATCGAACAAGCAATAAAACAGTGGAGAGTGATATAGAAAATTGGATTCTTGATTTTTTACAGGTATGATAAGAAGCAGATTTGACATTAACAATAGATCTGTTTAGCTGGTCAAACGAAAATTACGTTTTTTTACTCCACCGTTCCTTATATTATATTCCCGCTCGAGCTATAATCAAGTACCTCAGAGAATATTAAGAACTCCTGACATTGTTTTTCACATTAACGCTGGTCCGCTCTATTCTCTGCTTCTCTATCGCAATCAGATATGGTAGTAGTAAAAGAGTTTGTTCATTATTCCCTATCCTATTTTATCCATGCAGAAAGAAAAGATCGCTGTCATTCTCCTGAATATGGGAGGGCCCACCAGGCTTGAAGATGTCAGGCCTTTTCTCTATAATATTTTCTCAGATCGTGAAATAATCAGGCTCGGACCGCCGTTACTCCAGAAACCGATTGCCTGGTATATCGCCAGAAAACGTGCTCCCAAGAGCATGGACATTTACCGGCAAATCGGCGGCGGGTCGCCAATCACAGCAATCACCCAACAGCAGCAGGAGGCTCTGGAACAAGCATTACATAATGATGGTGATTTTATGGTGACAACGGCAATGCGATACTGGAAGCCCACGACCGCTTCAGCTGTTAATATGCTTCGCAATGAAGGGATAAAAAAAGTTGTCGCGCTCAGTCTCTATCCCCATTTCTCCTGCGCAACCAGCGGTTCCTCAATCAAAGAGCTGAAACATCACTTAATTGATACGGGAAACCAGGAGCTTATAGAAATAGCATCCTGGCCAACCCAGCCTGACTACATCAATTGTCTTGCTGCTAAAATTAATGATGGACTGAAACGTTTTGAGGGTGACGATGTCGAACTATTATACAGTGCTCACAGTTTACCGGTATCATTTATCGAAGAAGGCGACCCATATGTTGATCACCTTAGCCAGACGATAACTGCGGTTGAAAAAGTTACCGGTAAAAACGGGAAAATCTGCTACCAGAGTAGAAGCGGACCAGTGGAGTGGCTATCCCCATCTAGTCCCGAGATGATAGAAAAAGTCGCCGGCGAGGGCTGTAAGAATATTCTGATGGTGCCAATAAGTTTTGTTTCAGATCATGTTGAGACATTGTATGAGATAAATATCGACTATAAAGCGCGTGCCGCCAGTTACAACATCTGTCTCGAGGCCACTGAATCACTCAATACGGATCCACTATTCATAGAAGGGTTAAGACAACTGGTACTGCACTCGCTCCAGACCGCTTAGAACGGTCACGATTCGTTTGCCATTCCTCCCTGGAACCGCCTCATCCTGACGTTGAGCAGAATCCCAATAGCCACCAGGGTTGTAAGCAAAGAAGAGCCACCGTAGGAAACAAGGGGCAGAGGAATCCCAACAACAGGCAAAAAACCTAGAATCATCATCATGTTAATGACTGCCTGCCAGAAAATCAACATAACAACACCGAAAGAAAGTAACATGCCAAAGCGGTCCCGGGCAAACATGGCAGTGTACAAACCCCAGATCAAAAAGAAAAAATAGATCCCCACAAAAAACACACTGCCGAGAAATCCCCACTCCTCACACCAGACAGCAAAAGCGAAATCGGTATGCCGTTCTGGCAGAAAGTGCAGGTGCCCCTGGGTGCCCTCCAGGTAGCCTTTACCAAACTGACCACCACTTCCCACCGCTATTTTTGACTGCATTATCTGGTAGCCATGCCCCATCGGATCTTTTTCCGGATTCAGGAAGGTTTGAACCCGCTGTTTCTGGTATGGCTTAAGCAGTTTCTCCCAGGCAAATAAGATTGCCCCGATACCAGTTCCGCCCAGGATTGCATAAGCCGAGAATCGAAGTTTTACAAACACAGTCATCGAAACGGCGATAAACACCATCATCAACGCGGTCCCAAGATCCGGCTGCAGCAGAATTAATAAAAATGGAATTGATGTCAGGATAACCGGAGTAACGAGCTGCTTCAGGGTGTAGCCATCGGTCACTTCTTTCCTGGAATAATAGCTCGACAGGGTAATTACCAGCATCAATTTGGCCAGTTCGGACGGCTGAAGGTTAAAGAAACCAAGATTAATCCAGCGCTGGGCGCCACCGGCAGTTTTCCCGATAACCAGAATTGCAATGAGCAGGATGATAACAATTCCATAAAAAAAGTAGTTCCAGAAATGCAGCTCCTGGTAATCAAAGCTCAAAATGAAGAGGATAGCAGTAAACCCCATCAGGAAAAAGTAGCACTGTTTTAAATAAGGAGGAGTTCCCCATGGTTTGGGGGGATATGAAGCACTGTAAAGATTGAACAGGGCCATCCCGCAAATAATCAGAAGAAGAATGGTCATTAACCAGTCAAAGTGTGCAAAAAGTCGTCTGTCGAACCTGAACATCTTATTATATTATTAAAGTAATGGGAAAAATTTTAATGTTTCAGAAACTGCTGGCAATCAGCTCTTCTCTGCCTCTTTAAGCTTCTCAGTCTCAGCCCATTCTTCCAGATATTTTTCAAAATATTTCTTTAAAATCACCCGGGCGATTGGACCTGCACCGGACCCTCCATGCAAACCATGCTCTACCAGAACGGTTACTGCTATCTGGGGATTGTCAGCAGGAGCATAACAGGTAAACCAGGCATGATCGCGAAATTTGTATGGTATATCTTTTTCTTTTAAGCCTTTATACTGTGAGATTCGTACTACCTGGGCAGTACCTGTTTTCCCACCGATTGTCAGACCTTTTATCCTCATGCTACGGGCGGTACCCCGTTTTCCCTGCACAACCCCGACAAGCCCTTCCCGGATAATCTTCAAAAACGATCGTTCACGATCATTGAGTTCCGCGATCAGCTGGGGCTCAAACGTTTCAATCACCTCGCCCTCAGGAGTGGTAACAGATTCAATAATCTGCGGTCTATATACTTTCCCGCCATTCGCCGCGGTTGCAGTCATCAGGCACACCTGCAGGGGCGTGAGGAGATTGAAGCCCTGGCCGATGGCAATTGACAGCGTCTCTCCCGGGTACCATTTCTCTTTATAACGCTTGAGCTTCCACTCTTTTGTTGGAATAAGACCTGATTTTTCATGCTCCATTTCAACACCGGTTTTCTGACCGAGCCCCAGTTTTCGAGCATACTTGGCCAGGTTATCTACCCCTACCCGTTCACCAACCTGATAGAAATAAACATCGCATGACTGTGTAATTGCTTTTCTCAGGTCAACCTCTCCATGACCGCTGTGCTTCCAGCAGCGATAAACACGCTTGCCAAAATAGTAATGCCCTGGACAGTAGAATTTCGTATTCTCATCGATCACCCCTTCAGAAAGTCCTGCCAGTGCTGTGACGATTTTGTACGTTGATCCTGGAGGGTATGCGGCCTGTACCGACTTGTTGATCAATGGGTGTTTCGAGTTGTTAAGCAGCGCATCCCAGTTGGATTGCGAAATACCGCCGATAAAATCTTCAAGATGAATGGAAGGAGCACTTGCTGATACCAGGACACGGCCGGTATTGACTTCAAGCGCAACCACAGCCCCTGCTTTCTCTCCAATCTCCATAAACTGTTCCGCTGCCAGCTGCAGCTCTGCATCAATTGTCAGCTGCAGATCATTACCCGGCAGTGGATCGAGACTCTTGAGTTCTCTTTGCTCAAACCCGCGGGCATTGACCTCAGTTGAACTATTTCCTTTCTCACCCCGCAGATCCTTCTCCCGCAATCTCTCAAGCCCTCTCTTACCGATAAGATCGCCGCCTTCATAAGCCCCCTCTTTGTCATCTTCCAGCTGCTTGCGGGTGATTGAACCGATATAGCCGATGGTATTGGCAGCGAGATCACCATAATGAAAGGTTCTGACCGGCTGGACCTCCATCCTGACCCCCGGAAACTTATATTTGTGATTTTCCAGGTATGCCAGGGTCTCCCAGTCGATATCTTCTTTCAATACGATCGGAAGATGCCGGGGCGTACCTTCCGCTTCCCTGATCTGCTCCCAGAGACTCTCAAGGTCTTCATGGAGAATTATTGAGAGCCGTTTCAGTACATCACCAATGTCATATGAATCCTCTCGAATCATCACCACATTAAATGATGGCCTGTTGGTTACAATTTCCCGTCCATGTTTGTCGAGTATGTGACCTCTTGGCGCACGGGCCGAGCGTATTCTAACCCTATTGTTATCGGCCAGATCTTTATATTCTTCACCGCTGCTGATCTGGAGAAACCAGAGTCGTGCAACGATCACACTCAAGAAAAAGAAAACGATGATAATCGCGAATAGAGATCGTTTCTTTAGAAGGGTCAGCGCAGCCTCGTCTCGCTCGGTAATTTCTTCAACTTCATCGATAAACAGTTTTTTATCCATTTTCTTGTTACCTATATCGATTACCTGCATTTTTTCTGGAGCTGCGCTTCATAGCCTTCCGTTTCAGCAAAAATTCATTAAATGTGTTGAACAGCAGAAAACAGGGGATGGTGGCCACCGTCAGAATTATTGTTTCTCTCAGCACCCTGCTCCAAGACCACACCACCATCGAATCATTGACCATTATTGAAAGGACAAAGTAAAGCAGAAACTGAACCAGATAATAAAAAACGCCAACCAGCGGTACCTGGTAAGCGGACTCTTTCAGTGGACTATTCAAGGTTAAGGTATTAAGAACTATGAAAAACAAGAGGTACTCAATCAGATACGTACCAAGATAGATACCAGAAATAGCATCCATCATCCACCCAAATAAAAACGACAGTAAGAGTCCTTTCAGCACATCAAAACGATACGCCAGAAAGGCAATTAAAATGAAAACCAGATCGGGTGAACCAAGCCATGATGGAAGGAACTGCAGCACCGTCGTCTGAAAAGTAATCAGGAAAATGCCGATTATGAGGAAACTTCCGATCTGCACGACAACCAACCTCCTCTAGGGCACAATTTTTTCCGGGGTAACCGATTGTTGAAGAGAAAGATTGAGATGTAAAAACTCAAGACGCTGGAAATTCACAGAAGGTTTCACCTCAATATCGAGAAACATGCCCCTTTTTTTGCGGTGCACGTCGGTAACTGTCCCTACCGGCACACCTGAGGCGAAGACACCACCGATACCGGCAGTTACAACCTGGTCCCCCTTTTCGACATTTGCATTTTTAAGGACATAATTCAGGACATAGCCATCCGCACCAGTTCCTTTGAGAATCCCCCGAACCCTGCTTTTCTGGATAATGACATCTATGGCGCTGCTTGGGGCAATAGCCAGAAGGACTTTACTGTAATTCTTTGATGCATGGATAACCTGCCCGACTATCCCCTGGGACGTGAGTGCTACCATTCCTTCAACAACACCATCATTTTCTCCACGATCAACAATAATGGTGTGAAACCAGAAGGCGGGATCTTTGCCAATGACTCGTGCCGTCAAAGGAGGAAAATCGGCATCCTTTCTAAAATCCAACTCCTCTTGAAGATGCAGGAACGTCGTATATGCTTCACGATATTTGGCCTGCTTTTCATCATAGGAATCAAGGAGCATTTTGAGTCGCCGATTTTCGTTGCGAACCTCAAAAAGGTCAACATAGTCTCCCCAGAAATTCCTTGCCCCGGACGCAGCCCTGGAAAAAGTTGACTGCAGAGGGCCAAGCAGCTCAAGGGTCAAATCATGAAACGCACCATACCTGCCGCCAAGTGTCGAAGCAAATAACATCAGGCACAGAGACAGAAGAATGGTGGTCAACAGCCAAACCCGCCAACGCGCAGGTTTTGATCTGCTCTTCCTGTCCTTGATTTGTCTTCTCACGACAGAATAGTTGGTGTTTCCCCGATACGGAGATGAGATTGAAATAGTTGCTTAGTCAATCGTTACTTCTTTAAGAATGTCAATATTGTCTAATGCCCTGCCCGATCCAAGAACAACTGATGATAGCGGGTCATCGGCCACAATAATCGGCATTCCAGTTTCTTCCTTCAAGCATTTATCCAGATTCTTGAGCAGAGCACCCCCACCGGTCAGCACGATCCCCTGGTCAACAATATCAGCAGCCAGTTCCGGAGGCGTAACTTCGAGCGCCACTCGCACCGCCTCGACGATGACATCAACCTGCTCTGCGATCGCAGACTGGATCTCATCAGCACCCACTCTCAGTGTCTTGGGAACCCCTGAAACCAGATCTCGTCCCTTTATATCCATGGTTTCAAATGGCTCTTCAGGAAGAACATTACCGATGGTTGTTTTTATCATTTCGGCTGTTCTCTCACCGATTGCCAGATTATGCTTGCGTTTAATGTACTGCAGGATCGCCTCGTCCATTTTGTCCCCGGCTACCCGAACTGATTTCGCATAGACGATCCCTGCAAGAGAAATAACGGCAACCTCGGTCGTGCCTCCTCCAATATCAATAATCATATTTGCAGTTGGCTCGGTAATAGGCAGATCAGCTCCGATTGCCGCCGCCATTGGTTCCTCTATCAAGTAAACCTCTCGGGCACCGGCCGACTCTGCCGACTCTTTCACGGCCCGTTTTTCAACCTGTGTAATTCCGGACGGCACCGAAATCATGATTCTTGGATGTACCAGGGTCCTGCGATTATGAACTTTCTTGATGAAATAACGCAGCATCGCTTCAGTAACTTCAAAATCAGCAATGACACCATCCTTGATTGGTCGGATAGCTGTAATATTGCCGGGCGTCTTGCCGAGCATCATCTTGGCCTCCTGACCGACGGCCAGGACCCTGCTCATCCGACCATCCTGACGAACAGCAACAACAGATGGCTCTCGCAGGACAATTCCCTTGCCCTTCACATACAAAACCGTATTTGCTGTGCCCAAGTCGATGGCCAGATCATTCGACAACCAGCCAAACAAAAAATTGAATGGAGAAAACATAGAACCTTCCTTAATCGGAATATAGATAAATCTCTAAATCGGCGCAAAAACCACACCGCCGAAAGCTGTTACACATTATAAATTATCAGAACACTTTAAGATACCAGAGACCATATCTATTGGCAAGATTAATGGCGAGAGAAATCTGAGTACCTTATTTTCGTTGACACTGTTTCCAAACCCTGTTATAGGAAACATCGCATTTCATGCAGAAAAATGGGGCTATAGCTCAGCTGGGAGAGCGCTTGAATGGCATTCAAGAGGCCCGCGGTTCGATCCCGCGTAGCTCCACCAGACATATCAGGGACTTAGGGTTTTTATTCTAGGTCCTTTTGTCATTTGAGCCGCAATTTGCCCCACCCCTGCCCCACTATTTCGACATTCTGTTTCAACGCTATCCAATTAACGCTTTACCACCTTTTATCTCTAGTTTTCAGCCTGTTAAGTTTCAATGTGCTTTCATGCCAACTCTTAAAATCTGCGCCTGCTCTTTGAGTAGGGGGGGCCGGCGTTGTGAATCAGCGTTCCTATTTCTGAAATAGGCAGGGGGATCCGTCATTAAAACTCTCATTCAGAGGTAAGCGTAGTATTTTTGATTATGCAAAAATTGCCGTCATTATCGACGTGCCGACAATAACGTCATTACCGAGGTGGTGACAAGCAACGTCGCTATGACGCTACCGTCGCTAAAGTATAAAACTTGTTTTTATTAAGTAATTGATTGCAGGCAGGGGTAAAACCCTTTTTCTATATAACACAGGGTGGGATACTAGTGGCGATTCACTGTGCTACTTCACTATGCAATGATTTTAACATGCTGATTGATTATCCTTAAGCTGGATGGTAAAGACTCACTATGATTCAGACTTATACAAAATCTCTTCTTCAAACACCTCAATGGATTCCCCTTTGCTCAATGCAAATTCTTTTGGAAGTTCTGTAATAATTGATCCCATAGCTGAATTCTTCTCAACAAGCTCAATTTTGAGATCCACATATCCACCATCAACACGCATTTTCTTTCCTGATCCTATACCAAAGAAAACTCTGATAGTAATGGTATCGTCTTCTTTTAGATCTCTGAGATTTACACCAGGATAATCTGGAATTTCAGGGGGGTAGAAATTCGGCTTGTTGGCATTTTTGAGACTGTAAATATGATAGCCATCTTCCTTGATATCAGAGAAGAATGGAGGTTCGTTTGAAGGGTTCTTGGGGAATTTTAATATGGTCATTAGGTTATCATTGACTGAGATATTCTTTCCAATTGATTACGAAGATTTTAGCATATCTGGTTTGACTCATAAAAATGGATTCCAGAGACTGGTGGTTGATGAGCTGCATGAACCATAAACCGAGCAACGGATTCACCCTCAATGGGTCTATATTTTGTCAGGGAACCAAACAAAAACGGTTTCAACACAGGAGTTAGAATTGCACCAATCTTTTCTCCTAGACGGAACTCTTCTCGTGGTCCCAACAGTAGTGATGGTCGAATGATACGTAGGCATGGATAATCCAATTCTTTTACAGCCTCTTCCATCTCTCCTTTTATCCGATTGTAAAAAACCTTTGAATCTCTATCGGCTCCTAATGCAGAGATTACCACAAACTGTTCTGCATCCTGTTTTCTCATCAACCTAGCTATAGTAACAACTAGAGAGAGATCAATCTTTTTGAATGCTTCTTGAGAACCTGCTTTTTTGATTGTAGTCCCTAAGCAGCAATAAACATCGTCAACTTTTATAGATGATAGCTCGTGTTCAAGATTATCAAATTTGGTTAAGATCTCCTTCAGTTTACGATGAGTTTTAAGGAGTGGTTTTCTAACGAGAGCGGTGACTTCTGAATAGTTACTGGCATCACAAAGAGTTTCTAGACAGTAGCCTCCAATTAGTCCTGTTGCACCTACTATCAGTGCCTTGCGAGAGGTCATTTATTTTCCACCACCATCAACTGCATGCTTTAACTCCTTTCCAACTTTGAAAACAGGTGCTTTCTTTGCCTTAACGGCGATTTTTTCTCCAGTTTTTGGATTTCTGCCAATATAGGAGTCATAATTTTTAACAGTAAAACTACCAAATCCCCTTATTTCAATATTCTCACCCTTTGAAAGTGCCTCTGTCATGGAATCCAGAATGATATTCATAGTACTGAAGGCTTCTTTGACAGAGATATCCAACTCTTGGGACAATACCTCCACTAAGTCTGATTTGTTCATAGCTTATATGTCTCCTTTTCTATTTTTCTCGATTACTTTAAAAACGACATTTCTTAGGTAATCATTATTCTTTTTATCTAAATTTAATTTACAAATATGCCCTTAAAAGCTGCGCTTTTCCCAGTCAGAT
>RCNC010001881.1_pt1 | contig 25892 bp, 19 predicted proteins | sample 2041301 | NCBI WGS metagenome assembly RCNC01 (sample SAMN09708231, study PRJNA481090) | Marine sediment metagenome, whole genome shotgun sequencing project. | biome: marine sediment; feature: ocean; material: sediment; isolation source: Sewage treatment plant 13A marine sediment (STP13A) ... | reverse complement strand
GGCCGCATCGACGACGAGGGTGTTGCACCGCCCATCAGAAGCGTAATGCAGCATCGACGACACCGAACCCGCCCATTTGGAGCGCTCAAACGCATCGACGACACAGGTGCCACTCTTCGCATTGTTTGCCCGGAGGCGTAACCGGATTTGGAGTGGTCGAGTCAAACAATGCGAAGGGTGGCACCATGCCCGCCGAAGTGAAGGTGGTACCTTGCACGTTGGGGCGAGAAGCGCCTACCGCGTGGTAGCGGTCTCAAGCTCAAACGCAGCATCCACCCGGCTTTCTTCGAGTTCGATGATCAGCCTCCACCGTCCCGGCTGGATGCCGCCGATGACGTGGAATACCAGCGGTCCCGAGCACAACTGGAACGTGTTGACCGGGACCTCGTCATAGGCGAATCCGCCAAAGGGACCGACGAGAAACCAGCGGTCACAGGGCATCTGGCTGCGGTCGTACCTGCCGAGGATCGGCAGGGATCGAAGAGCCCGTTCGAGTGCAACTCGGATCTGGCCAAAGTTCTCTCGAAATTCATCCTGGCCTATGAGGGCGATGCGGCGTCCGTCTGGGGCGATCATCGAAATATCAGAATGATTGACGATTGATCTCCCGCTGCCAGCCGAGGCAGTCAGCTCGACGGCGAGAATCAACCACTCGTCACCGATGCTCCTGGTGGCTTCGAAAAAACCCAGCGCCACTGCCAGCTCGGGACCCTCGTGGATCACGGCGTATCTGCTGACTTCGCGAGTCCCAGGCTCAATAGTACCCGGCCCGGACGAGGTCGCGCATCCGGCGATCAGGAGGAGGGTCAACACCATGGTTCGGAGTATCGTCATTGTCTTAGTCCCTCGAATCGAAGCTTCTCACGCCACCCACTCGATGTCACCTTGAGTGGGCGGCCTGGCGATCCACTCGAGCCGCGGAGCGGCGAAATATATTTAGCCTGGGGCGTGAGCCCCAGGACAAGGGGCCAAAAAACAGTTCTAGCCGCGGAGCGGCGACAGATGAGATGTGCGGCCATTTTGTCTGTCGCCCCTGCAGGGCTTTCGTATTTATCCGTCCGGACCCCTGGGGCTCACGCCCCAGGCTACTCATCTGTCGCGCCTTCGGCGCTTATCGCCAGTTTCCGCGCGAGTTCTTGTAGCAAATACAGATTTTTCCCACCGGATGCATCGGCCACGGCGGTGATACCGTCCATCTCCTCTTCCGTCAGAAGATCGGCCTTGGTGAGCCTCTTGAGGACGCGGTCGAGATAGTGCTCGATCAGATACCTGCCACAACGAAGGCTGACGGATTGCAGGCGATCGCTGTGGTGGTCCCGCAAGAAGATCAACTCCAGGTTGTGATGAGCCTGCATCCCGCCAAAGAGAAGCTTATTGAGATCCGTATGTGCGGCCCTCATCCGGTCGATGGTTTCGAGGTCAGCTTTTGACTCGAGGGCCGATGAGTTTTCAGCCACCAGATCCAGCACCAGGCGCTCCTCGTTTTCGAGTCGCAGTTGGAGACGGCTGGAGCCTTTTTCGATGACCGGCCGGTCAACTATCAGATAGGCGCTTCCGGCGATCGAGGCGGACTCTCTTTGGAACAGAAGGTCTCCTTCGGCGAGCTCCTCAGCGGCGCGCGAGATCGCTCGATCGACACCTTCGATCACCAATTCAATAAAGGCGTCCGCTTCTCGGGGGCCGGCAGACGAGGGCTCTGTCGTTTTTCGCCAGTTGAACAGGGCATCGATGATTGGTCGTCCTGAAGGGCCCTCCACACCGATCACCGGCCGTAGCGGGTACATCAGAACACGGTCCTTGAACTGGACGTATTCTGCTTTACGGTCCTCGAAGGGTGTGGACCCGGCCAGCGTCGGATCGACGATGAACCAGCGAAGACCGCCACCCCGCGTCGGTAGCGCCACCTCGACCCATGCATGGGCAGCAATCGTGTCGAAATCGTAGAGCAACCCGGTGGCCCGGCGAGCCGGGATTTCCATCGCACGAAGCAAAGCGACCGCAAGCGTTGCGTAGTCGTCACAGTCTCCACTTCGGTCCTGGAGGGCCTCGAAAGGGGAGCGCGTCGCGGGGCTCTCACGATAGCGCAGACGGTTGCTGACCCAGCTATTGACAGCGAGCACCTTCTCGTAGGTTGTTGCCGATTTGGCGGCCAGGGTATCCGCAACTTCCTGCAGTTGTTCTCGCTCATCAAAGTTGTTGAAGTCGCGATCCATCTCGAGCCGTGAAAGACGGGAAATTGCGGGATCAATTGAGGAACCTGGTGTTCCCCCCCGCCGGCCCGTCGTCGACGTTGCGTAGGTACCGAGTCGAAGGACGCCGTCGACGATCACGGTGATCGGCGTTTGAGGAGTCGTCCGGCCCTGGATCTCCTTCACTGACAGTGGAACGCGGATTTCGATTCTCGATTCGGCGGAGAAATCGCTGATAGAAACCTTGGCCGGTTTGGAATCAACCCATGCCGCGATGTCCACGACCCTGGCGCTGAAAACGGACAGAGAGGGCAACGAGATTGTGATCGCTGAATCCGCGGACAGGTGATATTTGGGACTGACAACGACCCGAATCAAAAAGGGGATGACCTGGTCGTCGTCGATGGTTCGAATCTTGAGGACCGGAGCGTCGAGAGGGTCATACACGTGATCGCTATAGGAGAACACCCTGCCACCAACTACAGTCAACGGCGGAGTCGGAAGCTCCTCGTGGATCCATATCGGGGTGCCCCTGGTTAGCACCGGGTCAATCGTACGTGCGTGCTCGGTGTCGGAGGTCAAAGGCAACCGTTGTTTCGTTGGCCTTGTGTCGAGGATTTCATTTGCCAACCGGTGTGCGGCCACGTCAACGTCATTGCGCTCAGGCTCCGTGCCCTCCTGGCCGGACGCCGTAGCAAGGGACGCCGCCAATATGGCCATCCACGCCGCTACCTGGAATTGACCGCCTACACCCCGGAACATATCGAGACTGTAGCACTCGGCGAGCGGTGGCCGGCTGTGGATGCGACTGGGTTGACCATTGCGCCGTGGTACCGGCGCTGACATACTCGGCTCCCAACCACAGCGTCCCTAGCAAGAAATACAGGAGGTCGGTGCTCATGAAAAACCATCGAGTCAGCGTCGCGATTTTCCTCGTTGGAGCTGCCATTCTGGGGTTCCACTCGATTGCGGCGTTCGCCGGTTCGAACGACCTGAACATCGGTGATCAGGCGCCGGATTTCGAGCTTCCCGGGAGTGACGATACGGCGTATCGCCTTGCAGACTTCCGTGGCAAACAGGTCGTCGTCCTGGCGTGGTTTCCAAAGGCCTTCACCGGTGGTTGAACCCGCGAGTGCAACTCGCTGCGTGCCAGCGGACGTACCAAACCATTCATTGTCGAGCTCGAGAGCGGAAAAGAGGTCGACCTTCCGGCATCTGAAGGATCCGGACTCGACCAATACGACATCGCCCTCTTTGCCGCGAGCTGCGATTCTGCCGCAACCAACGGTCGTTTTGCCAAGAGCCTCGGTCTCGACTATCCCGTTCTGAGCGATCCCGATAAGGAGATCGCCACAGCGTACGGCGTGGTGCACGAGGGTCGCGCATATCCCGAGCGGTGGACATTCATCATTGGCACCGATGGCGCCATACTGGACGTGATGAAGGAGGTCGACGCGGGCTCCCACGGTTCTCAGATTGCGGCGCGGCTCGAGGAACTCGAGGTGGCTCGGCGCTGAAAAGAAGGAGGGTGTGCCGAATGCAAAAGACAGCGATTGTGCTGGCGGTGTGCTTGATCGGTCAGATGGTATCTGCCCAGGTTCCAGCCGAATCATCAGGGCCCGTGACTGGTGGCGCCCTGGTCGATCCGGTGGAGCTGGAGAACTTCATGGACGGGGCCGTGGAGGCTTTGCTCGAGGCCCACGATGTTGCCGGCGGGACGGTTTCGGTAGTCAAGGACGGCGAGATCTTCTTTGCCAAGGGATACGGCCTCGCCGATGCAGAGGAAGGCACCACGGTCGACGCTGCCACTTCCATGTTCCGGATCGCCTCGATCTCCAAGCTCTTCGCCTGGACCGCCGTGATGCAGCTCTGGGAGCAGGGGAGGGTGGACCTGGACGAGGACGTGAACACGTATCTCGACTTCGAGATCCCGGCCACGTTCCCGAAACAGGTTACGCTCACCCACCTTCTGACCCATACCGCCGGTTTCGAGGATCGTGCGCGCGGGCTGTTCGCCGACGGACCGGAAGACATGGCGCCTCTCGGAGAGGTGATGGCGCAGAACATTCCCGCGAGGGTGTGGCCTCCGGGGGAGGTGAGTGCCTACTCCAACTACGGCGCTGGTCTCGCCGGCTATATCGTTGAACGGGTGTCGGGGCTTCCCTTCGAGGAGTACGTGGAACAGAACATTTACCAGCCGCTGAGGATGGAACACAGCACCTTTCGACAGCCTGTGCCTCCGGAGTTCGAGGTCGATCTGGCCGCCGGCCATTCGTTCGACTCGGGTGTTCATCGCGTCCAGGCCTTCGAGTTCGATCCGGCGGTGGCCGATGGTGCCATGAGCACCAGTGCCTTGGACATGGCGCGCTTCATGATCGCCCACCTGCAACTCGGTCGGTACGGTGACAACCGCATCCTCGAGGAGGGCACGGCCAGGAAAATGCAGAGCCGGCTCTTCGTTTCGGATCCCAGGATCCCGGCGATGGCGCACGGCTTCTACGAGGTTGAGGCCAATGGCCGCCGAGCCATCGCCCACGGCGGCGACCTCGCCTATTTTCACAGCGATCTCGTGCTGCTCACGCAGGAGGGGGTCGGGATCTTTGTCTCATTCAACAGCGACACCGGCGGGGACGCGCGGAACCAGATCGTATCGGTCTTCCTCGATCGCTACTACCCCGAATTGGAGGAGTTGCCCGTCGATGAACCGCTGGACTTCGCGACCCGGGCCGATCGGTTTACCGGGTCGTACCGGATGTGCCGATCATCTTACGAGACCATCGAAAAGGTCGCCGCGTTTGCCGTCGGCGATCTCGGGGTCGAGGCCACGGCTAACGACAGCCTGATGTTGTCGGTGTGGGGAGAGCGCGCCGAGATCGTCGAGGTCGAGCCGCTCCTCTTCCGACCGGTCGGGGACAAGCTGTTCGGCAGTGTTTCGACGATCGCCTTCGAGGAAAACGAAGACGGCGAAATTACGCACCTTCACCCCATGCCCGCGTTTTCTTTTGAGAAGATCAAATGGTACGAAACCGTTCGATTCCACCTGGCGGTTCTGGTCGTCTGTTTGTTGATATTCGTCATCCGAATTTTTCGAGCTTGGACCGGCCGAAAACGCGCACCAGAAAGAACGACGATCGAGCGGTGGAGTCACCGCGTGGCGACCGGGCTGTCTGTCCTTAACGTGCTTTTCCTTGGGTGGCTCCTCGTGATGCTGATCGAGGTGATGGAAACCTATCTCTTCCCGAACAGCATCTACACTGCGCTCACCCTGCCGGTGTTGACGGCCTTCCTCACGATCGCCCTGCTGATGTTAGTCATTACCCGATGGGTCAAGAAGGACGGTGCCCTCAAAAGTCGGATTTCCGCGTCGTTGTTCTGCGGTACGGCGGTCGCGTTTGTGTGGTTCCTGAATTACTGGAACCTGTTGGGTTGGAACTACTGAGGCTCCGCAAGTCAACCGAGGAGATCGAGCAGTTCAAGCGGTGTGTCGACGACGTGATCCGCGCCCGCTTCGATGAGTTCGTGAGCATCCCGGAACCCCCAGGTGACGCCGACCGACCGCATACCCGCGTTGACCCCCGTCGCCATATCGACCGCTGTGTCGCCTACAAAAATCGATTGATGGGGTGATTGGCCCAACTCGGAGATGATGCCGAGAGCGGAGTTTGGGTCCGGTTTGAGCGGCACACCGTCGAGAGCACCACGAACGATTTCGAATGGGTTGCCGGCGAACAGCTCGCCAACGATTTCTCGGGTCGGGAAGTCAGGTTTGTTTGAAAGCACCGCGGACGAGATATTCCGAGCGTGGAGCTGGGCCAGGAGCTCAGGAATCTCTGGGAAAGGACGGGTCGTTGCCGTCCACCGCGTCGAGTACTCCTGCCGCATCAAGCCGACGACTTTGGGGATATCCGTCTCGTCGACGATCTCTGGCGGAAGCGCACGGCGAACCAGGATCTCGATCCCATCGCCGACAAGAAAACGATAGTTGTCCCGCGGATGGATCGGGTGACCGAGACTCTCCAGTACAGCGTTCATCGCGTCGGCGAGGTCGCCTATGCTGTCGATGAGCGTGCCGTCGAGGTCGAAGATAACCAACCGGGTCAGCATTTGATCAATATTCCCCTACATCGCCTGCTCGGACGGCAGCACCATCATCCTCGGGATCGAAACATGCGCCGGTTGCTCGAGCATGAAGCGCACACATCGGGCAATGTCTTCAGGTTCCAGCGGCTGCTCCATGCCGAGTATGTCCCGCGGGTGGACATCGAAGTGGTCCTGGAGCTCGGTGTTGACCAACCCGGGTTCGATACACCCGACTCGGATCCCGGTGCCGGCGACTTCCATACGCAGAGCCTCGGTCAGCGCTTCGACGCCGTACTTGCTTCCCGCGTAGACACCGGCGGTTGGTCGGACCTTGGTGCCGAGAATTGACGACGTCGTGATGAGGTGTCCGCTCTCCTGGGTCTTAAAGTGCTTGAGAGCTGTGTAGGCCATGCGAACCGCGGACTCGAAATTAACTCGCGCATTGGTGCACAGCATCTCGATGTCGGCTGAGTCGATGGGCGCCGTGTGCATGATGCCGGCGTTGTTGAAGACCACGTCGAGCCGTCCGAAGCGGTCGATGGCGGTGTCGACCAGCTGCTGTGGCAGAGAGTTGTCTGTGAGGTCACCTGGAACCGGTTCTGCCTCGCTCAGCTCGGCGGCGAGTTCCTCGACCCGATTTGCTCGCCGCCCGTTGATGATCAGTTTCATACCGGCTAGGTGGAGCTCGTGCGCTACGCCGCGGCCGATGCCGCTGGACGCGCCGGTGATGATCGCGACCTGACCGTCGAGTTTCATATCTGGGCCCCCTTCGAGAGTTGTGACGATACCAAAACGGGTATCGAGCACAGCAGATCTTACGCGTAGCGAGGATCCGATGTAGGATGCACGGCGAACAGGAGCCATTGAGATGTCTCAACAAAAAACCAGTGTCAATGTTGGAATCGCCATTTGCGTCTTTTTGATCTTTGGTTTGCTCTCGATCCCCGCGTTTGCTGATGACCCGCCCTCAACGGCTCAGGCGGAGGCCGAAAACAACAGCGCTGACGAACCCGAAGCCGAGGTTGAGGGCGAGGAAAGTGCGGCGCGACAGGAAGCGATACCGGTTTTCAACGAGGGAGTGACTGCTCTCGAGGTCCAAGATATGCCGACCGCCCTCGATCGCTTTTTTGAGGCTACCAAGATCGATCCGGACTTTCCAGAGGCCCAGATCGCGACCGCCGCGGTGGCGATGGAACTCAAGAACTTCCAGATCGCAGCCGACGCCGCTGAGGAAATCCTCCGGCTCCAGCCTGACAACACGGACGCGGTCGGAACCGCGTATTTCGCGGAGCTGATGATTGGCGATATCGATAGGTTGATTCCGTCGGCGCGTCGACTTGCGGACGCCAACCCAGAGTTGGTTTCCAATCAGATGTTGCAGCACGCCCAGGTCCTGTTCGACGACAATGAGCTGGCTGGATCGAAGGCCCTGCTGGAGGTCATCCTCGAACGAGAGCCGGAGCTCGCCCCGGCGTATTTCCAGCTCGGTCTGACCTGCAACATGATGGGCGACGTGGAATGCGCGAAGCAGGCATTGCGGAAGTTCCTCGAGGTTGCCCCCGATGATCCTGATACGGCGACCGCAGAGTCGCTACTCGACTATCTGTAGACGCCGACATCGTCAGTTGCTCACCCGGTTACGCGGGGCTATTCTCGACCGACGCATGATTGACCGAGATCAAATGTTCGGTAGGTGAGGATGGACGGGCGGAAATCAGTTCGACATGACCGGGGTTCCGAGCTCGCTGCCCGGTTGGGCGAGCACTCTTCCTTCGACGAGTCCGAGGCGTTCCTCGTCGAAGCTCCGCTGCGGATCTGCCCGCTTGGAGCACACGTCGACCACCAGGGTGGTGTCGTGACAGGGATGACCGTCGACCGGCAGGTCGTGATGGCCGCGGTTCCCGAACCGGATGCTGTCGTAAGGGTGGCGAGTCTCGATTTTCCGGGTGAGGTCAGCGTTGAGGTAGGGTGCCAGGTGCAGACAACGGCAGGCGATTGGGGCGACTATGTCCGTGCCGCTGTTGCCGTCCTTTCGAAGGAACACCGCCTTCGCACCGGTTTCCGGGCGGTGATCGGAGGAGATCTGCCGGGCGCGGGGTTGAGTTCGTCCGCTGCTGTGATCGTTGCCTATCTGCTCGCTCTGACGCGGGTGAACGAAATCGATATCAGTCGAGAGGAGATTTCCGGCCTGGTCCAGAGGGCGGAAAACGAGTATGTGGGCGTGGCAAGCGGCCGCCTCGACCAGAGCATCATTCTCTTCGCCGAGCACAGGAATCTCACCCGTGTGGACTGCTCAGATCTGAGTATCGAGCAGGTGCCACACCCCCCCGGGTGGAAAGGCTTTCGCGTCCTGGTCGCCTTCTCCGGTGTTGGTCGAACCCTGGCCGATTCCGGGTTCAATAACCGGGTCAGAGAGTGCCATGAGGCCGCCAGACTCTTATTGGAGCTCGGAGGTGAAGCGCCTAGAGAGCGCCCGGTGCTGTCAGATGTTCGGCCCGAGGTCTTTGAGCGGTTTGCCGCTGATCTTCCGCAGGCTCAACGGCGGCGGGCCGCGCACTACTTCGGTGAACAACGACGGGTACACAACGGCGTGAAGGCGTGGCGCCAGGGCGACCTCGATCGATTTGGCGCTCTGATGACGGCGTCGGGTGCCAGCTCGATTCACAACTACGAGAGTGGGACTGCCGAGCTGGTGACGTTGTATGAAGCTTTGCGCGATGCTCCTGGGGTGTACGGTACCCGCTTTTCAGGCGGTGGCTTCGGTGGAAGCTGTATCGCGCTGATCGATCCGGAAGCCGGCCCCTCGATCATCGAGGAGGTCAAGCGGCGTTATGACTTTGCCCACCCCGAAGCCGCGGCCAAGGCGTCCTTCCACGCTTGCCGTCCGGGAGGACCGGCGCAGGTTATGGAATTGGAAGCCTGATGCAGGCGGTGATCCTGGCCGCGGGGCGGGGAACCAGGCTCAGGCCGGTGACGGCGAATCGCAGCAAGGCCATGGTTCCGGTGCTCGGACGACCGCTCGTCGAAAGGGCCTTGCAACCGTTTGTTGAGAATGGAGTCCGCGATGTCGTGTTCGTCATCTCTCCTGATGACACCGAAATTTGGAGCTATTTCACCGAACGAACTTCGCTCGATATCAGCGCTCGGTTCGTTATCCAGGAAGAACGCCTCGGTATGGCACACGCTCTCAGACTCGCCGCTCCTCTCGTCGATGGCCGGTTCGTTTTGTCGGCGTGTGACAGCCTGTTGGATCCGGCGCACGTCCGAAAGCTCTTCTCGGTGGATGACGACGCCGATGCGGTTCTCAGTCTGCTCGATGTCGAGCCGGAGAAGCTCAGTCGGAGTGGGGTCGTGGAACTGGACGGCGCGCGGATTCGCCGAATTGTGGAGAAACCGTGTCCGGAAAATGCGCCGTCAAACACGGTAAGCCTTCCTCACTATGTCTTTTCTCCGCGATTGCTGGAGCTCCTCCCATCGGTTCAGCCATCCCTCCGGGGCGAATACGAACTCCAGGACGCAATTCAAGGACTGATAGATGGCGATCGGACGGTCATCGGGGTGCTCGCAGACAAGCGGTTCCAGGTATCGTCACCGGAAGATCTGTTGAAGCTGACTCGACGGTTGTTCTCGGATGGCTCAGAGCCTCTGCGAAAGGGATCGGCCGCGGTTGGTTGTGGAAGGACTCTGGTAGAGCCATTTCACATCGAGCCGGACGCAGCGCTTGGCGACGATTGTGAGATCGGGCCCGAAGCCTTCCTCGAGTCAGGCTGTTTCGTCGGTGAAGGCGCCGTTGTTCGGAGGTCCGTCGTTCTGCGAGGAGGCCGGGTTGCCAGGGGCGAAACTGTCGAAGATAGGATCGTAACCTGAGCCAACCACTCTGGACGCGTAAACTTTGACGAAATTGGACAGACCATTAGTTTTGTAACGTCCTCAATCTCATTTTGAGAGAGGCAAGCGTTCAGCTCAAATCCGGAGTCTCAAAAAGATCAGATAATTTTCGTAAAATCATTATAAACATTGCAGTTTTGGTTTAAACTCGCGGGCTACCAGCAGTTCTTTACATGAGTCTTCCCAGGATGTAGACTGTGGCATGTGGTCAGACCAATGAACGAAACGAGACCTGAGAACGCGAAAGGCAGAGAAGCTTCGACTGCCACCGGACCTCCGGTGGCTGCGAAGCTCGCAGTGGCCTATGTACGGCAGCTCATCGAGAGCGGCGAGTTCAAGGCTGGCGACAAGTTGCCGCCGGAGAGGGAGCTCGCTCAACTGATCGGTGTGAGCAGGGCTACCGTGCGTGCCGGTCTCCAGTCGCTGGCTACCGTCGGCGTCGTCGATGCACGTCGAGGCGCGGGGACCTTTGTCGCCGAGGGTCCGCTGCTCCTGGATGTGAATCCGCTATCGCTTTTCTCCGCCCTGCACGGCATCCCCCAGGATGAGCTTTTCGAGGCCCGGAGGGTGATCGAAATCGACCTGGCCGGTCTCGCGGCCGAGCGGGCTGGCGGTGAGGAGTTGGCAGCTATCTCCGAGGAAGTCATGGAAATGTTCGCTTCTTTTGATGACGAACAGCGATTCCTCGTTCATGACATCCGATTTCATCGATCGGTCGCAATGGCGGCGCGAAACCCCCTGCTGGCGGCGGTCATGGAAATGGTGGCCGACCTCTTTTACGACCATCGAAAAACGACGGTCGAAAACTGGCGGGGAGCCCCCGAAGCTTCAGAACAACACCGCCGCATCTACCAGGCGATCAAGGCTCGGGACGTGGCCAAGGCGCGGCTCGAGATGGGCAAACACCTGACGTGGGCGCAAGAAGACCAGAAGGAGGGGTGAGCGGTGAAGATCGTGGTTGCCGCTGACAGCTTCAAGGGCAGCATGCGGAGCGACGAGGCGGGCTCGATCATCGCCGAGGCGCTGGGCGAGAGCCTGGAAGATGCCGAGATCAAGGTGATCCCGGTCGCCGACGGCGGTGAGGGCACGACCGATGCGGTGGTCCGGGCGACCGGCGGAGAGATCAAAGAGGTCACAGTCACCGGGCCTCTTGGAGAGCCCGTAACAGCCCACTATGGGCTCCTGCCAGATGGCGAGACGGCCGTCATGGAGATGGTCTCTGCCAGTGGCCTCGAGCTGGTTTCGGTCGATCGCCTGGACCCGATGAAGGCCACCACCTACGGTACCGGCGAGTTGATGCGGGCTGCAATTGAAACCGGTGTCCGCAAGATTATCCTCGGCATCGGTGGCAGCGCGACGGTGGATGGTGGGGCGGGGATGGCGCAGGCGCTTGGTTTCAGATTGCTCTCCGCGGACGGGTCTGAATGCGGGCGAGGCGGGGAGGCCCTGGCGACGATCGCCGCCATCGAAACTGACGGCGTCATGCAGGCCCTCGCCGACTGCCGGATCCGGGTCGCCTGCGATGTTACCAACCCCCTGTTGGGCGAGCGAGGTGCGGCGAGGGTCTTCGGTCCGCAGAAGGGCGCGACGCCTGCGATGGTGGAGCTCCTGGAAGAAGGCCTAGGTCTGGATGAACGCCGGGCTTTTGACGGATGTAACCAGCCCCGGGGATGGCGCCGCCGGAGGCCTGGGTGCTGGGCTCCGCGCATTTTGTGGCGCCGAGATGGCGTCCGGTGCGGATCTGGTAGCGGACATCACAGGCTTCGATGCAGAGATTCGCGACGCCCAGATATTGGTTACCGGCGAGGGGCGGACGGATGAACAAACGGCCGGCGGCAAGCTATGCGCCGTGCTCGCCGCCAAGGCCCGAAACGCCGGCGCGAGTACAATACTCATCTCGGGCGCGCTTCACGGCGATCTCGAGGATTTGAGCGGTCTTTTCGACGCGGTATTCGCCGCGGTTCAGGACGTTTGCTCGCTCGAAGAGGCGATCGAGCGAGGACCGGAGAATCTATCAACGGCAGCTCAAAACGTGGGTCGGATCCTGGCTCTGGGCCGGGGTCTGGCGGAGGTGGAATGAAGGTACGTAGTCGACTCAAGGCTCTTCGCACGACCGAACCCGGTGACGCAGGCGCCACCATGCTGTTTGACCTTGGTCCTGACCGCACCGTCGAGGTCGTACGACGGTCTGTTCGTTGGGTACCCGGAGGGGCCGTGATGGTGGCGCGGGACCGGGGTCGGCGAAAGGTCCTCGCGGTCGATTTGGATGAAACTGGCGTGGCTGCAAACTTCTCGGGTGAGCGCCGGCAGGTGGAGCCGGACGTTGAGACGTGCCTTGGCGAGCTCAACCACAAGAATGCGGATGCGGTGCGCGAACTGTGTGATGGTGCGCGGCCGCAGCCTCTCGGCCTCGACGACTCCTTTGGTCTCGGTGACCGTCTCGGCATCGCCGGTCCGGCGCATCTGCGTGCCCTGGAAGGCAGTGGATTCAAGGTGGTCCTCGCCCAGCAGTCGATACGCGAACTCGAGCGCACCGAACGGACCCCCGACGAGGTCATGGATGCCGCGACCTGGGCGGTGCTCGAGGAAGGCTGGCAGGAAGCCTGGGGCGCGGATGCCGACCACCTCAAGACCCCAGGCGATGTCGAACTGATGGCGGCAGCCGGTTTCACGATGTTCACAATCGACCCCGGCGATCACGTGGTCGATGCCGCCGACACGATGTCATTGACGGAGCTTCGAGAAGCTGCCGCCGACCTGCCCTGGTCCGATCTCGAAGACACCCTCGGGGCGGCCCTCCGCCGCTATTCAGGTGACGTGATATTCACCGGTGGCGGCCTCGACCTGAAGCCATCCAACGAAGACATTCTGCGAGCGTGGGTCAAATACGGCGCTTCGCTGGCCCACACCGCGAAGATGTATCGCCACATCGCGAAGACAATGGGAAATCTGCCGTTCGAAGTCGAGGTCTCTGTTGACGAAACCGCTTCGGTGACAACTCCTTTCGAGCACTGGCTGGTGGCGTCGGAGCTGCGTCGGCTCGGGGTCGAGTGGATCGGTTTGGCTCCCCGGTTTATCGGCGATTTCGAAAAGGGCATCGACTACCGCGGCGATCTCGAGGTTTTCCGGGGTGAGTACCTGAAACACCTGGCGGTCGCGGAGGCCCTCGGTCCCTACAAGATCAGCATCCACTCCGGCAGTGACAAGTTCGGTGTCTACCGGGTCATCGGTGAGATCGGAAAGGGCGGAGTCCACGTCAAGACCGCCGGCACGAGCTACCTCGAGGCGTTGCGCACGATCGCCGCCTGTGAGCCGAAGCTCTTTCGAGAGATTCTCGAGTTCTCGCGCTCACTCTACGAACACGAACGGCGCACCTATCACGTCTCAGCCGACCTCGAGCGAGTACCGCCTTCGACCGACTTGAAGGCCCGGGATCTGCCGATTCTCTTCGAGGACGACGACGCCCGCCAGGTGCTGCACGTGACCTTCGGGCGGGTGCTGACCGAAAAGGATTCGAACGGGGACTATGTGTTCAAGGAGCGGTTGCTTGCCGCTCTCGGTGAGCACGAGGCCGCGCATTACGAAAATCTGGTGGCGCACTTCCGGCGCCACACTGCGCCGTTCGGCGCCGGTGGGGAAAAAGAATGAGTTATCTGGAAAATCTCTTTTCACTCGAAGGCAAGGTTGCGGTTGCGATTGGAGCCGGGGGTGTCCTGGCCGGGGCCATGGCCGATGCACTGGGTGCGGCTGGCGCCAAGGTTGCAGTTCTTGATCTCAACGGTGACGCGGCGGACCAACGTGCCGCTATGATTCGCGAGGCAACCGGTAGCGAGAGTCTCGGGATGGCAGTCGACGCGACCAGCGAGAAAGATCTTCGCAAGTCCCTCGGCCAGGTCCTGAGCCTGTGGGGGCGGGTCGACATCCTGCTCAACGCTCCCGGCATTAACTCGGGAACGCCGTTCTTCGAGATCACCGAGGAGGAGTGGGACCGGATCATGACGGTCAACCTCAAGAGTATGTTTCTGGCCTGCCAGATCTTCGGGCAGGAGATGGTGGACCGGGGCGAAGGCGGTTCGGTTATCAATATTTCGTCGGCTTCTTCGGGCCCGCCGCTGTCGAAGGTCTTCACCTACTCGATCACAAAGGCCGGGGTCAACAATCTGACCCAGTTCCTGGCCCGGGAGTGGGCGCCGCACTCTGTGCGGGTCAACGCGGTTGCCCCGGGTTTCTTTCCGGCCGAGCAAAACCGCAAACTCCTGACCGAGGAACGTGTCGCTTCGATCATGGGTCACACGCCGATGGATCGTTTCGGCGAGGCCGAAGAGCTCGCCGGTGCGGTGGTGTGGTTGGCTTCCGCTCACGCGTCGAGCTTTGTGACCGGCACCGTGATCCGGGTCGATGGCGGTTTCACCGCCATGACCATTTGAACGGCAGTACCGTGGTCGACAAAATCATCAATACCGAGCACGGCCTCAGCGACACAGAGCTTCGTGTGGTTTTAGCCGAGGGCCTCGGGCGTCTGGATCTCGACGGGAAAAGGGTGCTGGTGGTGATCCCGGACGGGACTCGGACGGCGCCGATCGGGCTCTTCTACGCCCTCCTCGGCGATCTCCTGGGTTCGAAGGTGGAAGCCCTGGATTATCTGATCGCCCTCGGCACCCACCCACCGATGGACGACGCCGCCAAGGGCCGCCTTCTCGAGACCACGGTGGTCGACGGAATGGCAGGTTCGTCACGGGTATTCAACCACCGCTGGGAGGCGCCGGAGACTTTCGCGACCCTCGGCACAATTCCAGCCAGCGAGGTGTCGGCGGCAACCGACGGCAAGCTCGAGATCGACATTGCGGTTCGCCTGAATCAGCTGGTCGGTGACGAGGACGGAAACACACCGTACGACCACATTCTGGTCTGCGGGCCGGTCTTTCCGCACGAGGTGGCTGGCTTTTCCGGCGGCAACAAGTACTTCGTTCCCGGGGTTGCCGGGCAGGAGGTCATTGACGCCACTCACTGGGTCGGAGCGCTGGTCACGAGCCGCGGCCTCATTGGGGTGCGCGAAACTCCGGTGCGTCGCCTCATCGAACGCGCCGCGTCTTTCATTCCGACACCGAGCAGCCTCATCGCCCTTGTCATGCACGGGCAGGAATTGCGTGGGATATTTCTGGGCGACATGAAGGCGGCGTGGCGGGAGGCGACCGAGCTCTCGGCCGAGCTCGATATCGTCTGGGTCGATCGTCCGTTCAAACGTGTGCTGTCGGTGATGCCCGAGATGTACGACGATCTGTGGACCGGCGCCAAGGGGATGTACAAGCTCGAGCCTGCGGTCGCCGATGGTGGGGAGGTGGTGATCTTTGCGCCACACATCACCGAGGTGTCGTACGTCCACGGGCACTACCTCGATCAGATCGGTTACCACGTGCGCGACTACTTCGTCGCCCAGTGGGAGAAATTCGAGCACATTCCGTGGGGGGTCCTGGCGCATTCGACCCACCTGCGTGGCGACGGCACATACATCGCTGGTGTCGAAGAGTCGCGGATCCGGGTGACTCTGGCGACGGGCATTCCGCGCGAGCGGTGCGAGGCCATCGGTCTCGGATATCTGGACCCCGTGCGCGTGGACCTGGAAGAGTGGGCTGACCGCGAGGACGAGGGCATTTTATTGGTGCGGCGGGCGGGCGAACAGCTCTACCGGGTCAAAGGTGACGAAAATATTTTGGAGGAAGAGAGATGACGGAGAAGGCGGATATCGGTCTCATCGGGCTCGCGGTGATGGGCCAGAACCTGGTTCTCAACATGAACGATCACGGCTTCAAGGTGGCGGTCTACAACCGAACCGTGGAGGTGGTTGACGAGTTTCTCGAGGGCAACGCCGCCGGCACAAAAATTGTTGGCGCGCACTCGATCGAGGAACTGGTCGACGCACTCGAGAAGCCGAGGCGGGTCATGCTGCTGGTCAAGGCGGGACAGCCGGTGGATGATTTCATCGAGCGCCTCATCCCGCTTCTCGAACAGGGCGACATCATCATCGATGGCGGCAACTCCAACTACAACGACACCATTCGGCGCACGAAGTTGGTCGAGTCGAAGGGGCTCTATTACATCGGCACCGGGGTGTCCGGTGGCGAGGAGGGTGCTCGAATCGGACCATCGATCATGCCCGGCGGTTCCCCGGAGGCGTGGCCGTGGGTCCAACCCATCTTCCAGGCGGTGTCGGCCAAGGTCGATGGCGGCAGCCCGTGTTGCGAGTGGGTGGGGGAGAACGGCGCCGGCCACTTCGTCAAGATGGTTCACAACGGCATCGAGTATGGCGATATGCAGCTGATCTGCGAGGCCTACCAGCTGATGAACGAGGGCCTCGGCCTCGACCACGATCGCATGCACTCGATCTTTGCAGAGTGGAACGACGGCGAGCTCGACTCCTATCTGATCGAGATCACCCGCGACATCCTCGGTTTCCGCGACGAAGACGGCAAACCGGTACTCGAAAAGATCCTCGATACCGCCGGTCAGAAGGGCACCGGCAAGTGGACGGCCATTTCGGCTCTCGAAATGGGCATTCCGCTGAGCCTCATCGGGGAGGCGGTATTGGCACGCTTCCTGTCGGCCCTCAAGGAGGAGCGGGTTGCGGCCGAAAAGGTACTTGGCGGCCCGGAATCGACTTTCGGAGGCGATGTTGACGAATTTGTCGACGATCTCCGTCAGGCCTTGTACGCGTCGAAGATCGTGTCCTACGCCCAAGGCTACATGCTGATGCGGGCTGCGGCGGGGGAGTATGGCTGGAACCTCAACAACGGCGGCATCGCCCTCATGTGGCGAGGCGGCTGCATTATCCGTTCGGCCTTCCTCGGCAAGATCAAGGAAGCCTTTGACAATGATCCCGGGCTGACCAACCTGCTCCTCGATCCCTACTTCTCCGAACAGGTCCAGAACGCCCAGGCAGCCTGGCGGAGGGTAGTTGCGAAGGCGGTTGCGCTGGGCGTGCCGGTGCCGGCGTTGTCGAGCGCGCTCGCCTTCTATGACGGTTACCGCCACGGGCGGCTGCCGGCGAACCTCCTGCAGGCGCAACGTGACTACTTCGGTGCACACACCTACGAACGGGTCGACAAACCTCGTGGTGAGTTCTTTCATACGGACTGGACCGGCCATGGTGGTGACGTCACAGCAAGGACTTATCAGGCGTAACGGGAGTCGAACGTCGATGAGAGTAGCCAGTTGCCAGTATCCAGTAACCAGTCCGAACCAGCGACCGCGCTCTACTGGCTACTGGTCACTGATTACTGGTTACTTGTGCGTTGAAGAGCACATCCAAGGAGCAAATGAACTTGGCTGTTCCAAAGAATGTGGTGGCGGTGATGTCACCGCCAGGACGTATCAAGCGTGAGGGAAGCGACATGTTGAAGAGAGTAACCAGTTACCAGTATCCAGTAACCAGTCCGAACCAGCGACCGCGCTCTACTGGCTACTGGCTACTGGCTACTGGCTACTGGTTACTGGCTACTGGATACTTGCGCTCCGAAGAGCAGTAAGGGGTGCCACCCCAGCGAATAAGCTAGAAAGGAATTTCTTAATGATCACGTTTCGCCAAGACTCCAAATACGCACTTCTGGTGCCCACCAGCATGGGTGTTCGCCTGACGCCCTCCAATGCCCAGGGAGTTCATTGCAGCAAGACATTTCTCATGGAGGTCACGAGCGCCGAATCGAACGTGGCGAGCGTCTCCTCTTTTCTCGGCCTCCCCGTAAAGGTTCTAACGGCCTTCGTCAAAGGGAGCCCGATCTCGCGCATGATCAAGGACGACCTGGCTGGCCGCCACATCGACTACGAGGGCCGAGAGGTCGACCAGGGAGGGCCCTGGGGATACCGCCACCAGATCAACATGGCGGACACCGGCTACGGCTCACGCGGGCCTCGGGTCCACAACGACCGCGCGGGCGAGGTCGGACTCACCCTCAACGCCGGGGACTTCGACTTCGAACGGATCTTCGAGCTCGAGGGAGTTCGCATCGTGCACCTGTCGGGGCTGGTCGCCGCCCTGTCCCCCGAGACCACCGCCTTCTGCCTGGATGTCGCTCGGGCTGCCAAAAAGAGCGGCAGCCGCATCTCCTTCGATCTCAACCACCGCGCCTCGTTCTGGGCCGGTCGAGAAGACGAGCTGCACCAGGCCTTCCACGAGATTGCCGGGTTATCCGACGTGCTAGTCGGCAACGAGGAGGACTTCCAGCTCTGCCTCGGCATCGAGGGCCCGGAAGCGGGTGGCAAGGACCTCGCTGCGAAGATCGATTCCTTCAAGGGCATGATCGACCGGGCCAAGGTGGCCTACCCCAAGACAACGGTTTTTGCCACCACTTTGCGCGAGGTCATCAGCACCAATGCTCATCTGTGGGGCGCTGTCGCAGCGGTGGGCGACGGGTGGCACGTTGTCGAACCGCGGGAGATCGTGGTTCGCGACCGCATCGGCGGTGGCGACGGGTTCGTCGGCGGTATGCTCTACGCCATGCTCAGGGGCTGGGAGCCCGAGAAATGGATCCATTTCGGGTGGGCGACCGGCGCCCTGGTCACGACCCTGCTGACGGACTACGCCCAACCGGCGGACGAGGAGCAGATCTGGAACATCTGGGCGGGTAATGCCCGGGTTCGACGCTGATCGAGCCTGACCAGCCGAACAGGGTGACCTTTTACCCGATCAACCCCGGACACCAGGCAGCGTCGTGGCAGAACCTCGCCGACGAGATTGTGGACTGGTTCTTTTCGGGAGTATGGCGCGGATCTTCAGGCAGAGCTGATTACCGAGTTCGAAGGGTTTCTACCTTCGGTCCCTCCATGGGAAGCGAAGTAGGTGAAACCCTATATCAGTCGGTTAACGCAGCAATCGAACCGACCGCACCGCCATTTTGAACCGCAAAGAGCGCAAAGCGCGCGAAGGCCATCGCAAAGAAAATATTTTGACCAGGCTTTAGGTATTTCTTCGCGGTTCTGGATGGGTGGGCGATGCGATGCTGCAGTGGCTCGAGGGGTGATTCTCGGCGCGAAGATGGAATACAGAAATGATCTGACGGTTTGGGTGTGTCACCTTCAGCGGAGAGGCGGCCACGCAATGTTCGAAGATCGAAGGATCAGTCGCGTGGCTCCTGGGTGTATTCTCTGCCTGCCCATCTGATGGGCACGCCCTTGTCCAGGTCGCGGGCTGCTTCGCTGAAGATCTGGCCGACGGACCAACTTCCGACAGGATAAAGCAGCACCATTGGAAGGGGCACGCCGCTCAACCGGTAGATCCAGAGCAGCGCTGCAATCTGCGTTCCGAAGCCAATCGCGACGAGTGCTGCGAGAATGCCGCCGAATAGAATGTAGCCTTCCGCAATGACCACGGCCACGACGATGAGCGTGGCAAGTTGGATCATTGGTCCGCCAATACCGAGGCCATGGACCAGGCGGGCATTCTTGCGCAGGACTCTCGGTCGACGCCTGCTCGTTTCGATGAATATTCGTTTCCAGCCGGTCATCAGCTGATCGAGGGAGTCATACATCGAGCAGGTGAGCATGCCGTTGGCGAGGAAGATTCCGCAGCGTCCGCCCTTTGCGTGCACGAGCCGCGCGAAGGCGACGTCCTCGAGAAGGTCGTTTCTTACGCCTCCGTGGCCGCCCAATCGGTCGTACCAGGCACGGTCGAAGAGCATGAACTGGCCGTTGGTAAACGGACGGGGGCGCTCGGCACGGCTGACGCGCTCGATCGGGTACATTCGGGTGAGGTGCATGGCGGCGACCGGCTGTACCACGCGCTCGAACCAACGGCGTGTTGTCAGCGTGCTGAGCAGACTCAGCAGGTGAAGTCTTCGATCGGTCGCCATTGCGACGGCGGCACGCACGAGTTTCGGATCAAAACAGGTGTCCGCATCGGTGAATATGATTCGGTCACCTGTTGCAGAATCGGCGCCGAGTCGTGCCGCGTGGCATTTGCCCGCCCAGTCAGCGGGCGAGGAGTCGTTCTCGATCAGGGTGATTCGCGAATCCGCCTGGGCGTGCCGCAGGAGTATTTCGCGTGTGCCATCGGTGCAGCGATCGAGCACAAAGATAAATTCGATCCGATCGTACTCCTGAGCGAGTAGGGATGAGATGCACCGTTGGATGACCTGCTCTTCGTCGTGCAGGGGAACGACAACGCTTACGCTCGGCCATTCTCCGATTGGTTCAGGGAGTTCGAGTGCGCTCCGAATCGAATATTCTGATCGGGCCACTCTACGGACGCGAGCCAGGGCAACCAACCAATATCCCCATGCTGCGAAAGCGATCGCCGCAAGCAGCCAGGCGACGGAATTCAGCAGCATTCGCGCGAGCCTCGGGGGCGTATGTACCTCGAAATTTGATCCACGGCCATAGACAGAGTGTAGCGGCTCCGCGCATGTCGGGAAATGCGGGAAACTGAATTGCTCCCGACGGATGGCAACGCTATCCTTGCGTTATTCATGGACTTCCCTAAAGAGCTTGCGATCTACTTTTTCAACTCCACCCAGGGTCATTGGACTCCGCGATGAAGAGACCGTCCAGAGACGATGTTTCCAAACCGAAGGTCGAGGAGTACGCCTACAAGAAGGAGTTCTATCGCGACCCGGCGGTCGCTGCGGATTACGACCAGCATCGCTTCACGACCCCGAGGCGCCAGCGCAGAAATGTCCGTAAATGGCGGGCCATCCACCGGGCCCTTGAAGAAGCAGGGGATGTCCACTCCGCGCTCGATCTGCCGTGCGGAACCGGCAGGTTTACGGGTGAATTGGCCCGATCGGGCCTGAACGTGATCGGTGGGGACATCTCGCTGCAGATGATGCGCGAGGCCGCGAAATCACCGCAGGTCGAGCATCCGGAAATTGCCGGCTACGTGCAGGCGGACGCTGAGCAACTTCCTTTCAGCGACCGATCCTTCGACTGCGTCATTTCGATCCGCTTCATGTTTCACGTCGATCCCATCACCCGCAGGCGAATGCTGCGCGAAATGGGGCGCATCTCGAGGCGCTGGCTGATCATCGATTATCGTCACAAGTACAGCGCCCGGCGGGTTTCGTGGAGATTTCGCCATGCTTTCGGCCTCTTGAACGAGATCCCGGAGCGAGTCAGCCGCGGCGACCTGCGATCCGAGTTTCGCGATGCAGGTCTCACCATCCGTCGCGTCATCCCCGTGCGTCGCTGGCTGTCGGACAAATGGATTGTCCTGGCGGAGGCTACCCACGACCAACCGGCCTTCGATCCAGCCCTCGCCGAGGAGCGGCTTCGCGCCACAGATTTAGAGGGCGCGAAGATCACCGGCAAGTTCGGTGAGGGCAGGCGCAGTATCGTCTATCGTGCCAGGTGGAAGGACCGCGACATCGCCCTCAAGGTCTACAAAGACACAGCCATCGCGACGCACGCGCGAAAAAATCCTCAACCGATCGCGGAGTTCGAGTTTTTGCGCAATTCCGAATTTTTTTCGGTACCTGGTCTTGATCGTTACGTGGCAGAGCCCCTGGCATTTGCCGTCACACCGGAGGTGCAAGCCATTGCCCAGGAGCCGGTTGATGGGGAGCTGTACTACTTCTTCCATCGCGAACGACAGGGCGAGGTTCCGGCCTCGTTTGAGGGGCATCTTCAGGAGATCCTAAGGCTCAGCCACGATGCCGGCCTTTACGATCTCGACTTGCATTCGATGAACGTTCTTGTGACCAGGGAATCAAGCGGTGAGCTGGTCCCAAAGCTCTTCGATTTCAACCTCATACCGTTTACTCTTCGGCCGCAGAACCCCGCTGTCGGCTGGTTGCTGAGGTTCGGGTTGCTGTCGAAAGAGTCACGGGACCGGAGGCGCCTGCGCGGTTTTTACGATTTCAGGCACGTTGAGGATCGACTGCTGAAGTTTTACACTTCTGGCGAGTGACTGCCCTATGCCCGTCTCCGTCTGCGTGTCCGGTCGGGTCCAGTGAACGATCGAGGGCGGGATTTATCCCGCCCCTACACATCGTGAGATTCAGCGAGGTACCTGTGTGGGCGGCATATACATGTCCCGGCGTAGCTGAAGGCGAAGCCGGATGCCGCCCTTGCTCATCAAATCAGCGGCGTGGTGAAACCGTCAACGATACCGGCTCGAGGCCGTTGGCACTTGTGTAGATGACGACCTCTTCCCCTGAGCGGCCGAACTGGAGGTAGGTCCGACCCTCGCCTCGCGCCATCATCACCTCGCCGGCATCGGTGTACGGAAAGAGCAGCGCGTCCCCATCAATTTCGACTTTCACGTGACCGTTCCAGTCTCGCACCGGCGTCCCTGCGTCGTCGCAGATCATCAGATCGACGGCAACAGCCTGGCCGGGTTTTGCGTCGGCTTCGTCGATCGTGATCGCCACTGTGGTTGCGCCGCCCCAGGCGTTGAGTTCACCGTGCACCGTGATGTCGCCGCGGACGGCCTCGGCGCTGGCCGCGGTGAACCCGTCCTCGAGGTTCATGATGTTGTGGGGCCCACCCTCGAATCCGACGGTCGGATTGTCGTCGATCGTGAGTTGGACCTGATCGCAGTTGCTGAAGATCTGCAGCTTCTTGTCACCGGCGGCGCCAGTGACGAAAAGTGATACGAAAGGCTCCTCCGCGTAGCGGGCGCGGAAGAGCTCGGCCGCCATTTTTGGACGCCGCCAGGCGTCGAAGAGACCGGGCTGCCTCCGATAGCGTTTTCGGTGCTCGGTCGCGTAGTCGGTGAAGCTCCATACCGCGTGGCCGGCCAAATAGGATCGGTCGGCCATAAGACTCCAGTCGGATTCGAGGGTCGCGACCTGGGTCAGCTCGGCGCCGTCGTCTCCTTTGGTACTCAGCGGAAAATTACAGCATTCGGATGCGATCACATTTTGGAGACGACAGGCATCTCGCGCCTCGTCGAGGAGGTCGAACTCGTAGTTAACGCTCCAGACATCGGGGATGCCGGTCGTTCTTTCCCGGCGTGCGCGGTAAAGATGGTTCTCGGCGTAGGTCACGGGCCGTACCGGGTCGAGTTCGCGGGCGATCTCGCGCATTTCGAGGTAGGCGGTGCGCGAGCGCGACTCGTTGCCCATGCCCCAGATGATGACCGAAGGGTGGTGGCGATCGCGGAGGATGAGATCGCGCATCTGACGGCGAGCCGCTCGGCGCCAGGCGCTGGACGAATTGACACTCTTCCACGAGGCGATCTCGGCGTAGACCATGATTCCGAGCTCATCGCAGGCGTCGAGAAAGGCCGGGTGTTGAGGGTAGTGGGAGAGGCGAACGAAGTTGCAGCCGTAGTTTTTGAGAAGGCGAGCGTCTGCGCGGTGGAGCTCCTCTGGAAGGGCGTTCCCGAGGCCGGGAATCGACTCGTGCCGGTTGCAACCATGGAGATCGATCCGCCTGCCGTCGAGGAAGAAGCCTTCCTCTGGTCGGAACTCGGCGCGGGTGATGCCGAAGCGAATCCGTACGATATCCGCGGTGCCGTCGTCGGTCTCAAGCAGTCCCTCGGCCCAGTAGAGCTGCGGATCGTCCGGCGACCAACAGCGGGGGTCAAGTATCAGGGTCGAGATGGCCGAGTCGCCATCTCCGATCGGCACCGGTCCCGCTGCAGCCACCTGCTCGCCGTCCGCGGTCAAAACGGACCAGCTAATTCTGGGTTTTTCAGGTCCGGTGTCCAAGCCATTGATTCCCCACCGCAGCTCGACGATTTCGGCTCCTTCAGGGCCCTCTGTACATACGACCTCAACGCGATTCCGGTCGATGTGGAAGGCCGGCACCCACTCGAGCCACACCCGCCCGGCGAGGCCGCCGTAGAGCAGGAAATCCGGATCTCGCCTTCCGGGCAGGACCCTGCGCTGCCAAAGATTGTCGAGTCGTAGCGCCAGAGCATGCCTGCCTTCTGAAAGGCCCACCGGGAGATCAATATCGATTCCCAGGTATTGGCCGTCGAACCGGGCGATCGTCCGGCCATCGACCCAGACGTCTCCAAACGCGTAGAAACCCTCGCTGCGGAGCTTCCAGGCGCCCGAGGCTCCAGGGGCTGCGGGCAGGTCGAACTGCCGGCGATATGCGCCGCGGCCGGAGTAGCTTTTGCGGCCGTATTGAAATGTGTCGGTTCGGTTCCAGCAGTGGGGGAGGCGGACGTTCTCTCCGGCCTTTCCCCGTCCCGACAGCCAGCGCCGAGGGACTCGTCCGCGGACAAACTCCCAGCCCTCACTGATGTCGTGGCGCGTGCGGAGCGGTGTCTCGATCATTGCTCCTCATGGTATCGCTTCCGGGACGGCCGATACTCGATACTCGATACTCGATCCGCACGCCCACCCACCTGCCCGATTTCGGATTTCGGATTTCGGATTTGGCCCCCACCGACCCTCTATTTAGCATAGATGACGCAGATCCAGACAGATGGTCTTATTTGTGTGATCTGTGGGCAGTTTTTATTGCGACGAATCCACTTTGGAGCTCGCTTCTTCGAGAAGCTCGGCGAGCTTTGACGGGTCGGTGGTCGGGAGCTGGCACGTGAAGTCCCGACAGACGTACGCGGCGGCCTGGCCATCAACCGGCTCGTAGGCCTCGGCGAAGGGGGCGAGCTTGCGAATGGCGGCGCCCGATTTTCCGGGTGGGACCAGGAGCACCGCCGCCTGCGGCAGGTACGCCTCCCGGGCGGTAGCGATCAGCGCTGCAGTGTCTTCGGCACCAGGTTTTCCAGCGATGACAACCTCGAGCGACGGGCCGACGCCACGTTGCAGCGCCGACATGAGCTGGCTGTGGGCGGAGGGCATCTGATTGGCCTCGTTCGAGAATGCAGCGAAGATGTGGTCGGCGCCCTGTAGGTATTTGGAGTCACTGGTGAGCCTGGCGAGCCGGACGAAGTTGTCCGCTGCCATTGAATTGCCAGATGGGATCGCTCCGTCGTAGGTTTCCTTCTGACGGACCAGCAGCTCCTCGTTGTCGGCTGCGGTGAAGTAGAAGCCACCACTTTCTGTGTCCCAGAAGAGATCGTGGGTCTGCTGTTGGAGCCTCAAAGCGCGTTCGAGATATTTCGGATCGAACGTCGCGTCATAGAGTTCCAACATCGCGGTTGTCATGAACACGTAGTCGTCGAGGAAGGCGGGGATTGAGGCATCGCCGTCACGGTAGCGGTGAAGCATGCGGCCACTGTCGGTGCGCATCTTTTCAAAAACGAAATCGGTTGCGCTCTTTGCCGCCTGAACCCACTCCGGCTCGTCAAAGACCCTCCCGGCGTAGGCCATTGCGGCTGCCATCAGACCGTTCCAGTCGGTCAACACCTTGTCGTCTTTGAGCGGGTGAATTCGCTTTTCGCGGACTTCGAAAAGACGAGCGCGAATCGACTCGAGGCGTTCTTCGAAGTCCTTTTCCGTGATCTTCAACAAGCGCGCCATATCCTGGTGGCTGCGCGTGAGGTGTGGGATGTTGCGGCCGGTGCGGCGGCCTTTGACCTCGTCGCTGTAGTTGCCTTCGGGTTCGAGGTTCCACACCGATGCGGCGAAGGCCGCATCCTTTTTGCCGAGAATCTGTTCAAACTCGGCGGTGGTCCAGAGGTAGAAGAGCCCCTCCTCGCCCTCGCTGTCGGCGTCCTCGGCCGAGAAGAAGGCCCCTTCAGGCGATGTCATGTCGCGCAGAACGTACGTGATGATCTCGCGTGTCGTCCGTTCAAAGACCGGGTTCGCGGTCGCGAGCCAGGCCTCGGTGAAGGCGAATACGAGCATCGCCTGGTCGTAAAGCATCTTCTCGAAGTGGGGTACCAGCCAC
>RCNC010001103.1_pt1 | contig 25950 bp, 19 predicted proteins | sample 2041301 | NCBI WGS metagenome assembly RCNC01 (sample SAMN09708231, study PRJNA481090) | Marine sediment metagenome, whole genome shotgun sequencing project. | biome: marine sediment; feature: ocean; material: sediment; isolation source: Sewage treatment plant 13A marine sediment (STP13A) ... | reverse complement strand
GTGCTGCATTTCGTAATCATTCAACGTACGAAAAGTACGCCTCATGATTACAAAATTTGCACGCCTTGAATTTGAACTTTTTACGAAACAGTCTAAATTGGACCTTTTACGAGTTCGTCAAAATTAAAATCAATCACGAAAACACGAAAGAGGGAAAACACGAAATATAAAATTTCATCCTGATTTTACATCGAACAATTATAATCAATTTCTTAAAATTATTCAATATTATAATCAATGGTTCTATTTCGGCCTCTTCTTTTTATTTCTATCGACATATTGGAAGACGATTTCATGTTTTCGTATAATTTCAAAGCATCATCCACGGATACAAGGTTGCTCCCATTAACACCGGTTATGACATCTCCGCTTCTAAGTCCCATCCTCCGAAAGATAGAGCCCCGCTGTATGCTGGATAACATAAGGCCGGCGGCCTGTCCGTTTTCAGTATGGGGTCGTATTTTCACCTGTTTCATTAGTTCATTTACATTTTTAACAGAACTTTCTATCTGAGAACGTTTTAAGGTTATTTTTTGCCGGCGTGATTTTGTCGCAACGCGAGGAGGCATTCTCCCACCGGTATGTCCACGGATCTCCTCTATTTCCAGGACTTCATCCTGACCGTTAACACTCAATATAACTTTTTCTCTAAAAACCATCTTAACCGTTGCGTTTTGAACTGCATCTCCTACTTTGTAAAGATTTTGCTGTCTTGATTTGGCTTCTTCGATAACTGCATATGTCTGCCCCCCCAGGCCTGAAACAGTTCCCCAAAGTTTCAGCTTCAGCTCCGTCTGTTTAAGTGTTTCTACTTTAATCGAAACCGGTTTTGAACCCGCATCTTTATTTGTGTTAAAAAGATTACGCTCTACTATTGGCTGATAATAACTCAAAGGATGGCTGATTTCATTTTCCCCAGATGATATCTGCCTGTCGCCCGCAACCCTGGGAGGGGGGGCAGGATCAAGCCGGTATGTTGCTACTTTATAAAACCCACTGATGCTTAAATAAACAGCGATTGTTATTAATACAATATTTGTTATTGTAAAGTATCTGTTTGTCATGGTTATCACAGCAATTATTTTATATGCATTCACGCCGATTCAGAATAAAAAGGTTGCAAAATCTTAGCCCCCTCAGCCCTGTAATCGTTCACAGGTGCTGCAGATGTGCGTGATCAGGGCGATCAGCTATAGTCTACTATGCTGGTTGCCCTGATCGCGCACAGATGCGGTGCCTGTAAACGCTTACATTATTTCAAAGTAAATTCAGGGTTATCAAAAGTACCGCCAATCTTGTAAGAAAAGGAACTGTTGCCCGACATTTTTTCAGGGAATATACTCGCCATAAGATTTTTTTTCATATTACCGAAAAATAAAGGTTTAAGCTTAATCTTTCCCTTCAGGTTTAAAACACTTGAGCCCAAATTGTTCTTTGTAACGATAGTACCGGAAAGGCTTGCGTTTACCTTGTCTCCTTCAATATTGCAGCTTTTTATCTGCAATCTATTTTTTACAGTCGCTAAATCAGCTTCAATCTTACTAAAAGTAAAGTTTTCATGGTTGAAAATAGGTTCTTTAAGTTTTATACTGCAGTCTGATATGCCAAGCTTTGCTCCCATGATCCTGTCAGAACCCTTATTATTACTGTATGTAACTTTTCCGTCAAGAATTCCGGAAACCTTATATTTTTCTTTTTCTATGCCGGCCGGAATTTTTATAGCTGGTATATCTTTTATCTGAATTCCCGACAGATCAGCATCAATTTTATTGTACCCGACATTGCCTCCAATATCGGCCATTCCATTTATTATACCGTCATAAGCAACGCCCTTAAATGAAAAAGCTGTCTTTGAGCTGAAAACCGAAAAAATCCTCGGTACTATTTTAATCGTCTCAGCGTCCAGCAATAAACTGCGAATATAATAAAAGCTTACAGTGTTAAGCCGGACGCCCGGCGGGAAAACCGGATTTATGTTATCAATCGAAATTGACAAATCCGGATTAATACCGCCCAGCTTATGCTCAATATATGTTTTAACAGCATCTGAAGGAAAGAGCATATAAAGAAAAAAAATAAATGCCGCTATTATGTATGATAAGTATAATAATTTTTTCTTTATATTATTCATGATTTTAGATGCTTAAATATGACAAATGTTAAGCTGATAAGCCATTTCGCAAATAAACTTATCCCTATTGAGTACTGTCAGCTATTTACTATGAGCTTAATCATATTTCAACAGTTTCGATCTGCAGTACAGCATTTACATATTCTTCTTTAATGCCTGTTTTTACAATCGAAAGCCGCTTTATGCTCACAATGTTTTTGGATGTTTCAACTCCATGCAAATAAGATGTAAGCTGCTTAAAAGTTATGCTCTGAAGTTTCATTTCAACTTTTGAAACCTTATACCCGCTTTTTTCTCTGGCAGATGTCGAAGGTTTCATATAGGTTATATGATTTTTTATCCCGGATTTATCGGCGAGCCTGTCAAGGAAGGAAAAAAGAGTGAAATCTTTATTCCTTGCTTCAAAGCGTTTTTTGGATAACCCGGCCTCTTCCTTGATTATGCCATATTCGGATTGAAGGATACGCATCTCTTCAAGGGTTTTCGTTTTAGCCTGAAGCGTTCTTGTCAGACGCTCTTTTTTATTGATAATCGGAGAAATGATAACCTGTATTAAAATAAAAAATGCTATCAAACCTGATGCCGCATAAACCGCATATTTTTCACGCTTATTAAGATTTTTAAGTTTATTAAGATTCATAAAACGACCTTGAGTTTGAAACGTATACGGTTCCCTGCTTTTTCTTTGCTTGTAGAGGTAATGATAACTTTTTGAAAAAGTTCCGACTCCTCCATTCGACTCTTTATTTCATCTGCGGAGTTAAAAGTGTCTGTAATGCCGGATACCATAACATTTTCATGGCTGATTACAAGCCTTGTGAAATCAACATCCACCTTGTCCGGTATTCTTTTGCTAATTTCATTTAACACGTCAATACTGCGAATGTTTTTAGTTGTTTCTGACGGAAAGAAAGCACTCTTTTTCGCCTCCTTTATTTTTACCTTCATCTGCTGCAATGGATCGACTATTTTCGTAACTTCCGGAAAAGTAGTTTTGAAGATATCGGTTATTTGATGGTTTAGATGGTTTATTTTATTATTAATAAAATAAAAGTTGAGTATAAAATTTAACAAAGCGAGCGCCAAAACCACTCCTGCCAAAATACCTGTTTTTACCAGCCTGCTTTTGTGCCTGGTAAAAAATTCATTTACAGCAAAACGATCCTTATGGAAATTGAGCCGGTCGATTCCTTTGTCTTCATTAAGAGCAAGAGCCAGTGCATTGTCAAGCTTTGCGGAATTGAAAGAACTTGCAGAATAATTTTCAATTCCGGTATCAATTTCCCGAAAAAGTTCTATTCGCTTTACGGGAACTTTAAGCAGCTTTGACAGCTCTTTCTCAAAATTAAGCTTAATAATGCCCGGCCCTGTTACTCGGATTTCCTCCGGTATAAAATCAGTATTAAAAAGCTCTGAAAATGCAGCTGTTGTTCGCTGGATGTTGATACCAAGTGATTTTACCGCAGATGCAGCATTTGAAGGAATCGGAAAGCTGCGAATAAGCGATATCCTTCCCGATGCAACAGCAAACAGAGTGGCTTTATCGGCTTCAATGTCTGCAAAAAGCCACTTCTCAGGCACATGTGCAGACTTTGCCAGGCAAAGCGCCGGGTAATAACCGCTGATTGTTATGATTTCAGGTTCGATCTTAAAAGATGCCAGAGTATCGATGTAATTCTCCAGTACGGCCTTTTCAATGCCTGCAGCGATAAGATCGGTATGATCGGCATTTTCGGAAATATTTATTGTGTGAAAATCGATTGTCAAATCCTCCACCGGATACGGGAGTGTCGGCTCAAGTTCATAGGGAAGAATCTGAACAATTTTTTTCTTATTTGTAAACGGAACACGTATATTTCTATACAATGCCTGATTTGCCGGAAAAGAAACAACACATACACAGCCGGATGTATTTATCTTTTCGGTAATTGTTTCCAGGGCAACGGCCAGAGTGTTTTCAGACTCTTTTTGATCAGATATCGAAACAATATCGTAAGCCTCTATCTTAACTGATTTGGTGCCGCTGTTTAAAAGAACAGCAGATAATGTGTTGTTTCGTATATCAAGTCCGAGAATTTTCCGGTTCATGGGTTTACCTGTAAAAGCTCATAGTTGATAGCTGTATTAAATGGCAAAAATTCTGTAAGCGTTCACTGAACGCTGAAATTAGAAAATAGAAATTGGAAATTTCGTCTTTGGCTATGCCATGACAAGAGGCGAAGCCTGGGTGATCTCTCCCAAATTTCTACTTTCCAATTTCAAGTTTCAAGCCGTGAACGGCTATAAAAATCTTTTTCATATGAGCTATGAGCTGTTCCTGCTTAAAACCTTGCATTTCCATCTTTTATCTTTCTTGTCTTTTTCTCGCCGTATAACAGATGTTATCGTGTATTTCATATCGTGCAGGGCAGCGGTCGATTCAATGCGAAAAATATCGCTTGAAGTGGTTATTAGATCAGCTTTGATTTTTAGATCGCTGCATCCGGGCACTTTTTTATACCATGTGGTACTTGAAAGATCGCGAATATATTCCTCTCCCTCACTTTCCTTGCGATATTCGTCAATCAGCGGGGCAAGGTCTTCGTATCCTTCGGGCATAAGCGCAATTAATACAGGAAGCTTCGCGGTATTTATATTTATCGTTCCTTTAAATGTAAATTTGTTATCTCCGGAGCTTTTAATGCCATAAACAGTCATGTACTCTGAAATTCCGGGCGCTTCCTCTGTGCCGTAATAAAATTCGGGCATAATACCTTTCACCAGCAAAAGCTCACTCAAGTCACTGAATAATCCGTTTTTACAAGGGTATCCAGGATCAAGGTCCTGGTAATATCCTGATTCCGCACCGTTTAACCCGGTTATGGCATCATCATCCCCGGAATCGAGCCAGTCTTTGACAGAGCCGATTATAGCTGTGGGGTTACTTTCAGTTTCAAAAAGATCAGGTGATACAAAAAGGCGCAGAAACCTGTCCCATAAAACCCTCTGGGATTCATTGAATATTCGGCTGTCCGGGAATGTCACAAGGGCGTTTGCCTGTATTCTGCCGAGTTCATCACTGATTTTTACTGTAACACTTCCGTCATCAAAAGAGATGCTTGACAGGACAGCGTTGATTTTATCAGGGTTTGCCCAGTCTTCCTGGATAGAATCGATTTCTGAATCCATTTTATCTTTTACAAGCATTGCCATCGCAACGTTTATGCCGGACGATGCTATGGTTGACAGGGTATGCCGGTCTCTGGCTGCGGCTGCTGAAAATACGGCAACGCGCGCTCTTCTGTTTAATTCCAGTGAAGTCGCAATCAACACTGTTATAACGGAAAGAGTTATAAGAAGGGCCATTCCCTTATTATTTCCGGTAAAACGCACTGTTATTAAAGACCTCAAATGGTTGAGTGGTATATTACTTATCGCTATCTGTATTTTAAGGTTACTGCCCAGAGACCTTTGAAAAATGGTAATTTATGTTCGAGTTCAAGGAAGGCGACCAAATTTAAATCAGGTTCAACCACAGGAATATATAGAATATTTCGAGGATTGAAATTTGAGCCTAACGCAGAAATCGGGCATAAAGTGCCGTTTTTCAAAGGTCTCGTTCAATTTTTTCCCTGAATACAGGCAGCTTTACCATGGTTTCAAAGGGCAAAAAGCTTGAATCATCGCCTATTTCAAGTGTTATCTTGATTGCCCTGGGGGTTGAATAATCTACATCAGTTGAATCGGAATCCCAGGCATCATATTCACCGCCCTCCTCGTCATAATATTTAAAAACAAGTGATTTGACATTTTCACACAACACCGGGTCGCTTTTTTTTTCTTCAAACGGTTCATATGGATATAATTTGTCCGCCCGTCTCAGAACGTATGTGCTTTCATCCGACTTTTGAACATAATAGGCAATCTGAGCTATTCCCTCCTGTATGTTTTTTTCAAGGGATACGTGGGCACGGGAAGCAAACATTAATCTTGAAAAACTTCCACTCCCTGCATCAGCTGTTTCACCTGTAATTTTGAAAGGATCTTCATCGTCATCGGAATCTAAAGGAGTATATTCCGGAGGTAAACATACATGCAAAGATTGAAAATCATCAGTTATTCGGCTTAGACAGCTTTTTGCCATTTCATATGCGGCAAGATCTTCTTCAACAACTTTAGCGCTTGAGAAAACGAAATTATGTGATCCAAAAATTGTGGTTATAATGATTGCAAAGATAGAAATAGCAATTAAGATCTCTACCAGAGTAAAACCGGTTTCCGTATTAGCGGAAAAATTTGTATAACCTGATGTTGTAAACATCTTCGTCCTCGTTCAAGGATACGGTTACCTCAATTTGTTTTAAGTCCTTTGCAATCTCCCCAAGCGCTTCAAATTCAACCTCTTTAACAGAAACCTGCCATTTGTAACCGGAAAATTCTTTTCCGAAATCACCGGAATCATCAGCCAGATCATCAACCGGTTTGGTTTCAATCTCCGCTAACACCTTTTTTGCAAGCATGGGAGCAGTTGTCTGAAACCTTGAAATGAAATTCATAGTTATCGTCTGTGCATGCATTCTATACACACTTACAAGGACGATGGCTATTATGGATGTCGCCACCATAATTTCAAGGAGTGTGAATCCAGTGCTTGACCTGTATGTTTTTGTGCAAAATTTTTTTAAAAAACTATTCATGAATTTTCAAAATCTACATATTTCTCATACAATTTCACCTTTGGAAGAAAAGGTTCAATAAGAAAAGAGAGCTTCTGCTCATCGTCACCCTGAATACGAATTAACACCTTGTCCGAGTAACCTGCTCTATAAAAGCAGATATCCGCCTGCCCGGCAGATACTATTCCCTTTTGCGGGTATTCAACATTAATTACTTTTACGTCTTCCGGAATTTCAAACCCTTTTTCATGAGCCATCTCAAGATCTTCTTGGGTCATTGTCTCATCTGAAACCCACATTTTATTTGAATCCATATTTACGTGCAGAATACACAGCTTCTGTTTACTTGTAGAATACTCTTTTAAAACCCGCACTTTCCCTATAATCCACCGGGAAGTATTATTTACATTATCTGTCAGTACTGCATTTCGAAACCGGGGAACGGCAAAAAAAAGCATAATACTGATCAAAGAGATAACGACTGTAAGCTCAATGAGAGTAAACCCGCTGTTTTGGATAGGTTTCATCATTTTTACTTTACATCAAAAGAAAGCATAAAATTGTTGTAAGCGTTCCCAGGTGCTGCAGATGTGCGTGATCATGGCAACCAGCTATAGTCTTCTGCTATGCTGGTTGCCCTGATCGCGTGCAGATGCGGTGCCTGGGAACGCTTACAATTATTCCTCTATTTCCCAGCTGCTAATATCCTTATCAAACTCCTCACCTCCGGGCACGCCGTCCGCGCCGTATGCAATAATGTCATAATCTCCGTGAGCTCCGGGTGAAAGGTATATAAATTCGTTTCCCCATGGATCTTTGGGAACCTTTCCTTTTTCAAGATATCCCCCTTTGCGCCACTTTTTGGGCAAGGTCCCGGTCTGAGGCTGCTCAACCAGTGCCTGCAGCCCCTGCTCGGTAGTCGGATAGATGCCGCTATCCAGCTTATAAAGCTTTATAGCCGTTTCCAGGCTCTCTATCTGAACCCTTGCTTTCACCTGTTTCGCCTCATCGGGTCGCCCCATTATCTTTGGAGCAATAAAACTAACCAGGATTCCAAGGATAACTATGACAACCATCAGTTCAATCAGTGTAAATCCATGCTTTGATTTTATTTTATAAAAAATATGGCTTTTCATTATCCCTCCTGTTTAAGCAAATATCATACCAATTTAAAATTTGAATTATAAGATATTATTATTATGCAAATCAAGAAAAATAAGCGGACAGGTTAAGGCATATAGATTCGATTTATTGAAATGAAGGGTGCGAAATTCGGCATTCTGGAAATGGCAGATCTAACTTCAAGCAGGTAATAGCGTGAAGGAGGATTAGAGTTTCATAATTAATTATGAAATTTTGTACCCAATATCTGTGAAATAATTTTCATAGAGGTAAAAGAATCAGATATATCTCGCCTATCAATCTACTTGAATTAATTGGGTTTATATAGAATTGATCGCTTTTGCACGATTTTTGCTTGTACATCTGTTCATATAAACGCTAATATTACTTACAAGAAGGAAAAAATGTGACGGATTTCACACCTTTGGTGTGATCCATTTCATTGCAATTGCCTCTTGCCGGGTATATGGTGGGCATAGAGATTACAAAAACAGCCTGTTATGAAAGCTGCCTTCGGCAGCGACTATTAATAATTGATTTTTAGATATTTTTGTACATTTTAAAAACAGTAACTCATATTTTAAGTAGATATTTCTGTGCAAAGCCAAACTCCGAGAGATCGGGGGACGGAAAGCCACGGATCCTGACTGTATAGCGAGTAGCTCATAGTTGATAGCTAATAGGAGTTACCATAAAGCTTTTCCAACAATGAGCTGTAAGCTGTGAGCGATCAGCTAAAAAGGATGGCCGGGTTGCCCTTAAAAGAGGTAATCCGGCTTTTTTATTTATCAGCGCAAACTGCACCTGTTTCATTGCTATTGGGGAGGCTTTATAAAAAAAATCGCAAAAGCGCCTGTCTTCATTAACTGGCCTCAAATCCTGACAGGTATCATCGTACTTCTTTTCGGCGTATTGGTATATCTAGTTGATCGTCCGCCGGAGCAGACGTATTTTGTTTATAAACCCGATGTGGATATTAGCCTTCACAAGACCTTGCCGAATCTTTTCGGTATGATCGGCCAAAGTCTGCCTTCTTTTGCCCACGTATTTTCATTCATACTCATAACAGCCGGTTTAATCGCTTACCGAAAAAATGGATACATCATTATCTGCTTATTCTGGTTTTTAATAGATTCAATTTTTGAGCTTGGTCAGAAGTTTGACACGATGTTCATAAAATTTATACCGGGCTGGTTTGCCGGCATTCCTTTTTTGGAAAATGCCGGGAACTATTTTGTCCGGGGAACCTTTTCTTTTGGTGATATGGCTGCAATAACCATCGGAACAATTGCCGCTTATTTTTTATTAGTTATAACATCTGAAAGGAAGGCATAAGGCACAGAGGCAGAAGAAGGGCATGTCCTGCCTAACCGCAGGCGAAGCAGGATTAAATCCTTTGGGCTACGAGCTACTTGTTACGGTATAACCGGAAGTGACACCGGATCAACTGCCAGATGTGAACCAAAAAATTACGGAGTAATTTAATTAAAGGAGGGGGCTAATTATGAAAAAGAAAAATAAGATAAAAAAAGGTTTTCGATTTTTTTCTCTACTATTTATTATGACTCTTGGCTTGGTCTCCATCATCGGCACCGGTGGCGGTGGCGGCGGTGGCGGCACCGGCAGCAGTAGTTCTGGGGTAACGAATCCGGCCATGATTAACGGTGACACCCCTGCCGGTGTGCAAGGTGCATCCATTGCATTTAACAGTGCTGGAGATGCTATGGCTGTCTGGATTTCTAATAATGGGAGCAATGACAACAGAATTCTGTACAGCTTTTACGACCAGGCGACAACGACATGGTCATTAGAAGCTGAACTGACACCACACGCCTACAGCGATCTAGTAGTTTGCAGTGACGGGACGGACTTTATGGTGGTTTGGGCATATGGCAGTATTTATGCCAGTGAATATAGCGTCAGTTCCGGAACCTGGAGCATCGAGACAACTATCGAATCGGGGTCGCAATATGCCTTTTCTCCCCATGTGGCATCGAATAGCACGGGATATTGTGCGGTCTGGTCTCAATCCGATGGTACCGACACCAGAATCTACGCCAATTTATTCAACGGCTCAGCATGGGGCACGGAAACCACTGTCGATTCGGGCGGCGGGTATGCCGATGCTGCCAAAGTGGCCTCAAACGGAACCGGATATTGCGTGACATGGACCCGACAAGAGGGAGCTTTCTATAATATTTATGCCAGTATCTATAGCGCTGGCTGGGGCGCTGAAGACTTAATTGATGCCATTGCTGGATACGCCGATTATCCGCAGATCGCCTCAGACGGTGCCGGCTATTGTGTAACCTGGGAGCAGGACGATGGAGCCTACGACAGTATCTATGCCAATGTTTATGAAGGTTCTCCCGTGCCGTCCTGGGGAGGGGCCACGTCTCTCGAATCAGGAAGCCATAGTGCTTATTATCCCAGAATCGCTTCAGACGGCAGCGGCTATGGGGTAGTATGGCGTCAATTCGACGGCGTAGCTGGTCTTAGGGTTTACGGCATCGGATATGACAGCAGCACTACCAGTTGGGATCCTGCTACTATGTTTATCGATTCAGGGATCGGAAACTGTTATAGTCCGGATGTTGCATCAAACGGTAGTGGATACGGTGTGACCTGGCGTTTAGGCGACAGCGGTTCATACAATGTTTTAGCCAGAATTTATAACGGCACCACCTGGGACACGGAGACCCCCCTTGAATCCGGTTCGGGAGATGCAATTGATCCGTATATTGCCTCTGACGGCACCGGCTACGGTGTGGTCTGGATTCAAGATGACGGTGCGCAAAATACCGTCTATGCCAACCTCAACAGCGGTTCCGGGTGGGGGACGGAACACGGCTTCATGCAGAATCAATATTACGGAGCTGTCACTGGCGGTATCCGTTTTGCTGCAAACAACGCCGGTGATGTGCTGGCAATATGGCGGCAGTATCATAATGACAGGGATAAGCTTTTTGGCTGCCTTTACAGCAGCGGCGCGTGGGGAAGTGTCTTTCAAATCGCTGAATCCCTATATTATTATGATGTATCCAGTGATGGTGATGGGTTTATGATCGTGCATAATCATTACAGTCAGATCTATGCAGTGCCCTATGACACGACCACCGGGCTGGGTACGGATAAACAGATCAGCGGCGGTAGTGCCTATGACTGCCGGATCACCTCTGATGGCAACGGTTACTGCGCCACATGGATTCAATACGATACTTCTAACCCCAACATATACGCGAATATAAATAATGGAAGCTCTTGGTTGGACTACCTAACCTTGACACCTATCGACTCTCTTGCTGGATCCGCAAGGTTACCGCAGGTCACTTCAAATGGAACCGGATACTGTGTGACATGGTATCAGGACGGCGGTACGGGGATCAATGACATTTTCGCTAACATCTATACAGGCACGTGGGGGACTGCGGCCTCTCTTGACAGCGATCCAAACAATGCCTGGAATCCCCAGATTGCTTCTGATGGGACCGGTTACTGCGTGACCTGGGAGCAGAATAACAATATATATGCCAATGTTTATGAAGACTCTCCCCTGGCATGGGGCACGGCAACCAATATTGAAACCGGATCAGGATATATTAATTCACCCCAAGTCGCCTCAAACGGCAGCAGCTACGGTGTGACATGGGAACAACATGATGGCAGTGCTGCCAGCATTTACGTCAATCTCTATGACTGTTCATTGAGTACGTGGGCTGGAGCAATGACCATCGAGTCCGGCTCAGGTGATGCCCGCTATCCCCGGGGTGCCTCCAACGGCACCGGATATTGTGTAAGCTGGGTACAGGATGATGGCACGGCAAAAACTGCCTATGCCAATACGTTCGATGGCAGTGTCTGGGGAACAGAACAGACATTAGAAAGCAGTGATAATGAAGTAAATGATGATTGGGAAAAGTTGATTCGCGTGGTTGCCACTCAGGGAACGTATACGATAGGCTGGCTGCAAAAAGACAGCGATGATCCCCTTATCGAAAACGCTTGGGCTTACAGCGGCCTGAGCGACTAACGAAAAACTTTGAAAGAAGAAGAGCTCGCCCTTTCGGCGGGCTCTTTTTTTTGTTTTTCCCTCCCATTATTTTCTTAATTTGACACAAAAGCAATATCCATTTATAATTATATTTTAAATTATTGGCAGATTTAACACTAACGTGTTAAAATAAATTAAATTTTGCAATAACGAAAAAGAAAATATCCATGCTAAACAGCAGGAGTAAGATATATGTATAATAAATTTTTTGGATTCAGGGAGGGACCGTTTCAGCTGGTTCCTAATCCTGCATACCTTTTTTTGAGCAAAAGCCATGAAGAAACCATGGCCAATCTTAATTATGCAATTTACCAGGGTGAAGGGTTTGTTGAGATTACCGGTGAAGTGGGGACAGGAAAGACCACGCTTTGCAGGGCGTTTCTGGAGAAAATAGAAAATGAGGCGGAAGCGGCTTATATCTTTAATCCGAAACTCGATTCAATACAGCTTTTAAAGGCCATTAATGATGAGTTTGGGATCAGTTCGAACAAAAATACAATCAAAGACCTTATCGACACCTTAAATATCTTTCTCATGAGAAAAAAGGCTTTGGGAAAAAATGTCGTCCTGATCATTGACGAAGCTCAGAATCTTTCCTATGAAGTCCTGGAACAGCTAAGATTGTTATCCAATCTAGAAACAAATCAAAGCAAGCTACTGCAAATTATCATGGTAGGACAGCCCGAACTTAAAGACATGCTTGACTCCCATGAACTCAGACAACTTGGACAGAGAATAAACGTAAGCTCTCATCTCCTTCCTTTAACAGCAAAAGAAACCATAGAATACGTGCAGCACCGCATTCATATTGCATCACGGAAACCCGGGACCAAGTTTGCAAGGCTTGCCTTTTATTTTATCTATAAGTTTTCAAGGGGTATTCCAAGGTTAATTAATATTGTATGTGACCGGTCTCTTTTGACAGCGTACAGTCTTGATCAACACAGGATTACGGCAGGTATTGTTCGATCTTCCATAAGGGAACTGACAGGCAGGGGATTTGTAAAACATTATTCCTTTTGGGATGGAAAAAATTCATTACTTGCTATTCTACTGTTATGCATCGCTCTTGTAGTGGTTACTTTTTACCGCCCGGGCCCTGACAATATAAGCGAATCGGCTGCAACACAGGAAAACCGAATTACAGGAAAATCAGGTGGAAACATTGTCAGGAAAAAAATATTGCGCCCTCCGACTTCCGGAGAAAAACAGCCCGCTATTCCGAAAAAATCTTCTTTAAATCAGAAACTGGATTCCAAGCCGCCGGATTACAAGCAGATAGGTAATCTTGGGGCTTACCTTAAAGCCATGCAGAGTCATTCTTCAAGAAACATGGCGATGAAAGCTGCCCTTTTGTTGTGGAACAGATCATCTGAAATTAAGCCGCAAGTTGACAATATGAATGATGACCTGGCTTTTTTTAAGCTTGCAGCAAAGGAAAAATCGCTTTTGATCCATCGGATTAAAGGTAACTTAGCAGGAGTAAAAAAATTAAACCTTCCGGCTATTCTTGAATTATCTATTCCTGGTGTTTCGTCGCCCAGGTATCTTACCATAGAAAAAATGGATGAAAGGCAGGTTAAATTCAAAGTTAAAGACGGTCTGATTGTGGTGAAACCTGATGAAATAAAAAAATACTGGCTCGGCAGGTCTTACATATTATGGGAAAATATTTTTTCTTACAAAGGAACAATTCCCCTTACTTCTCCACAGGAGTCTATTATCGCACTGAAAATGCACCTGCTCGATATGGGATATGATAAGATTAAAATAAATCCGGTTTATGACGACCAGACAAGGGCAGCAGTAAAGAAAATTCAAAAAAAATACGGCCTGAAGGCTGATGGCCTTGTAGGGCCCTTAACAAAAATCGTCCTTTATAATGAAAAGAAATCATTAAAAATACCGCATATTACGAATTGAGGCTGGGAGGCTGGCAAGTTTGGAAGCTGGGAGGCCGGGATGCTTGGCAGTTGGCAGGCCGGTTGGTTTATACCACTTAACGATATCTGAATTTATTAAATACGGAAACCTTAAAATTGAGTTCTATACTAAAAGCCTTAAGAAAACTTGAAGAAGAAACTCCCAGGTATGGTGAAAGCCAGCCATATCCTGTTGATGTTAAAAAGACAGTTGAAAATGGAGTGCAAAAAAAGCAACAATATTATAAGCTTTTTTTAATCGGGTTTTCAGCCATCATTATAGTTTCGGCAAGCCTGTTTTTATTAACCAGACAAAATGGTTCAAAAGGAAAAACTACTCAGGGTTCAGTTGTAGTTGTGCGAAAAGCCATACCGGCAAGGCCCAAGAAGGAGAATATAAAGATAGCCTCTGTTCCTGATTTAAAGCCACGTAAGAAGTATGCGAAGCCTTCCGATAGAATAAAGAAAAAGGAAAACCTGCCAGATTCTCGCCGGGTGAGAATTCCTGCATCAAGAAAGGTGATAAAAGAAAAACCCTACAGGAACAACCGCACAAAACCAAAGTCCGCAAGATCGGCTGTTCCCTTTAAATCAACAGGCGGCAGCGGCCTGAAACTTCAAGCTATTGCCTGGAGCAGTGATTCCAAAGAGAGCATTGCTGTTGTTAACGGCCGCATACTTCGTGAAGGCAGCAGTATCGAAGGCACTTTGATCGTCCGGATTGATAAGAATGATGTATCTTTTCAAAAAGGAGGGGAGCAGTGGAGACAAAAATTTGGACCGCAATAAGAGCAGCCTTTCAGGCTGGATCGGCCTTCGGCCTTGAGGAGCATCCGCCTGCGGCGGATTTAAGACCTAAAGCGAAGCGCTCATCAAGCGAAGCGCTCATCAAGCGAAGCGATCCTCAAACGAAGTGCTCTTCAAGCAAAGCGCTCCTACATAACAAGCTGGTTCATTTCAAAAATCGGAAGGCATATTGAAAGAACAATAAATCCGACGATAACCCCCATGACAAGGATCATAAGAGGTTCAAGCATGGTTGTCATCCGCATCACTGTTGATTCAACTTCGCTTTCAAATACATCCGCCACTTTATTCAGCATTTCTTCCAGCTTGCCGCTTTGTTCCCCAACCTGCATCATCTGAATGGAAAGAAGAGGAAAGATATTTTTTGCAGCCAGCGCAGTGGCCAGGGGCTGGCCTTTACCTACTTCTTCAATCGCTTCTTCAACATTATCGGAAATCAATACATTTTCTGCTGTATTTTTTGCAATCTCTAAAGCAGGGAGCATGGAAACACCGTTTTCAAGAAGCGAGCCAAGGGTTCTTGAAAATCTTGATATTGAAAGCTTTTTTGTTAAAAGGCTGAGACCTGGCATAAAAAGCAGGATTTTATCAAACAGGTAACGTCCCTTTTCTGTTTTTTTAGCCCTGTGAATGGCAAATACTGCTGCCGATATAATAATAAGAATTCCCCACCAGTATGATTTAAAAATATTGCTTATGGCTATTAATAAGCGTGTCGGTGCGGGAAGTACCTGGTTCATATCGGCAAAAATAGAAGTTATGCTGGGAACAATATATACAAGAAGAAAAAATAAAACACCTGATCCGATAAAAAGCATTAAAATCGGGTACACCAGAGCTGACTGAATTTTGTTTTTTAAAGCCTGCTGCTTTTCAGTAATTTCCGCAAGACGCTCTAAAACAATTTCAAGCGTGCCGGAAGTTTCACCTGCCCGAACCATGTTAATATAAAGGGGAGGAAATATTCCAGGATAAAGTGAAAGAGCCCTTGCAAAGCTGTTTCCTTCAACGATTGAATCCTTTATCCGGGCTAAATATTTTTTTAAGGTGTGAGATTTGGTGCTTGGGATCAATGCGTCAATAGCGGATACCAGAGGAAAGCCCGCACCCACCAGGGTTGAAAGTTGCCTGGTCATCATGGAAACTTCATATGCTCTGACACGCCTAAAAGGCCGCCACAGGGGAGAGGTTCCGGACTCTTTTTTTGTCGGTGTGTCATCTACCTTCATCACCGAGACAGGAAAAATTCCACCTGAACGAAGTTTTTGCCGTGCTGCCACAGCGCTGTCCGAATCTATAATACCGGAAGTGGTTTTCCCCTTTACATCCAGAGCTTTATATTCAAATACAGGCATTTTATCTATTATCCCGTTGGACGGAAAAGTTTGATTTGTTTACCCAGCGTATCAGAAAAATATAAAAAATCAAGTTGAGACCTTTGCAAAACGGCACTTTTTGTCCGATTTCTGCGTCAGGCTCAAATTTCAATCCTCGAAATATTCTATATATGGATGCCTGTCCCGCTGCATATAAGCGGGGTGGTTGAAATTTTCGCCTTCCTTGAACTCGAACAGATAATCGTAGGCTTCGAAAATTACAATTTTTCAAAGGTCTCAAGTTGTTAAGCAAAAGGTTAAAGGGGGTGAGATGAGTAACCCCCCTGAAATTCCGAAAAATGACCGGGGAGGGTCTTGACACTGCTTGACATCACCTCTTTTTACATATTTCGGTGAGAAATCTGAGATTTGCTTATGAGCAGCAATAACACAATATCTTGCTTTAAGGCTCATTTTCAGTTATAATAAGTTATAATTTTCCATTTTACATCACCTGATTAACAGCCCGATTTTTGCTTCTGAAAATTTTACGCGTTTTATGTATCTATTTTTTAGTGTCATGACAGGAACTTAGGCTAATACTTAACTTCTGTTATAGTCAAGACCCTAAAATTATTAAAAGGGCGTTCGATGAAAAAAAAGACTTCATTCCTGATTATCATATTATTTATTCAGGCTATTACCTCAGCCGCAGTTCAGGCAGATAGAACGGTCAATGTTGGAGTATACCAGAAAAAGCCTCTAACCTTTATTGAGCCTAATGGGAGGGTTAGAGGTTTTTTTATCGATGTTTTAGAAAATATTGCTAAAAAAGAGGATTGGAATATCCATTACACTCCTGGCACATGGTCGCAATGCCTCACCAATCTGAAAAATGGAAAAATAGACCTCCTGGGTGTTATCGCGTTTTCTAAAGAGCGAAGTAAATATATTGACTATACATATGAAAATTTTATCACGGAGTGGGGGCAGATATATATTGGCAAAGGGAAGGAAATTGAATCAATCTTAGATCTTAAGGATAAAAAAATTGCGGTGCTTCAAGATGATATGCACTTTTTAGCTTTAAAAAATGTGACCAGACAATTAGGAGTTGAATGTGAATTTATTGAAGCTTTTGAGTATCAAGACGTGTTGGGAATAGTAGAGTCAGGCAAATGTGATGCAGGCCTTGTCAGCCATTTTTATGGTATTATGTACGAAGGAGATTATGAAATTCAAAGAAGCCCTATCATCCTAAACCCCCAGAAACTTTATTATGCATCGAGAAAAGATAAAAATTCAGATTTATTACTTATCCTGGATAGGCAATTACGTAAGTTGAAAAATGATAAACATTCCGTTTACTATCAATCGATGAATAAATGGTTTGGCGGAAGAACCAAGTCAGTTCTCCCAAAATGGTTTAAATGGATCATTGCTTGTGTGGTAGCACTTTTATTTTTGTTCCTGATCATTAGTTTACTATCCAGAGCACAGGTTAAGCTGAAAACAAAGGAACTGACGGACGAAATACAACAACGTATACATGCGGAGAAAGCGCTATTAAAAAGCAAGGAGAAGTATCGCGACCTTGTTGAAAACATTAATGAGATCATCTTTACCGTTGACAAGAAAGGGCTTCTTACCTATGTCAGCCCCGCTGTGGAATCCATTTTGGGTTACAGCCCCTCCGAGCTTCTTGGCAAGCAGCTTGGAGAAATCATATATAAAGAAGACTTACAATTTATGACGGGTCGCTTCCAGAAAGTTCTTTCCGGAATAAAGATCCCTTCTGAGTACAGAGTATACAAAAAATCCGGAGAAATTTGCTGGGTGTACTCTTCCAGCAAGCCAATCTTCGATGAAAAGGGCGTTTGTGGCCTGCAAGGCATGGCGACCGATATTGATGACCGGAAACGCGCAGAAGAAGAAAAAAAGAGTTTAGAAAAAAAGCTTGCCCGTTCTCAAAAAATGGAGGCACTGGGCCTTCTCGCAGGAGGTGTCGCCCATGATCTCAATAATGTATTGTCCGGAATTATAAATTATCCTGAACTGCTGTTAATGAGCCTTCCCGAAGAAAGCCCGATGACAAAACCTCTCCAGACCATAATGAATTCGGGCTTAAAAGCAGTTGCAATCGTTCAGGATTTATTAGGCCTTACAAGAAGGGGTGTTATTGTCAATGAAACTTTAAATTTAAACGATGTTATTTCTGATCATTTAAGGTCTCCTGAACATAAAAAAACTATTGGCTATCACCCCGGTGTCGATATTGAGACTAATCTTGAACCTGATCTTCTTAATATAGAAGGTTCTCCGGTTCACTTAAAGAAAGCGGTGATGAATTTGTTCTCCAATGCAGCGGAAGCTCTGTCAGGTGGCGGCAGGATCATTGTCTCTACTGAAAACAGATATGTTGACCGTCCAATAAAGGGTTATGATAATATAGATGAAGGAGATTTTGCCGTCCTGAGAATAGAAGACAACGGTATTGGAATCGCTGTTGAGGACCTCGAAAATATATTTGAACCCTTTTATACAAAAAAAGAAATGGGCAGAAGCGGCACAGGTTTGGGAATGACTATCGTATGGAACACAGTTCAAGACCATCAAGGATATATAAATTTAGAAAGCGCTATTGGAAAAGGGACCGCCTTTGAACTCTATTTTCCTGTAACAAGAGAGGCGCTTACCAAAGAGAAAGTCTCGATACCGCTCAAAGATTACATGGGCAGGGGTGAAACAATTTTAGTTGTTGATGATATTAAGGAACAAAGAGAAGTAGCATCTATAATATTAAAAACATTGGACTATTTTGTTACTTCCGTTTCAAGCGGTGAAGAAGCGGTTGAATACATAAAAAACAATTCGGTAGATTTGTTGGTTTTAGATATGATTATGAGTCCGGGAATGGATGGCCTTGACACATACCAGAAAATTCTCGAAATACATTCAGGTCAAAAAGCAATCATTGCCAGTGGATTTTCTGAAACAGACCGGGTCAAAGAGGTTCAAAGACGTGGCGCTGGAGCATATATTAAAAAGCCCTATACTCTGGAAAAGATTGGTTTAGCCGTTAAAACCGAATTGGAAAGATAACAACTGGTGCCTTTTTGTTGCTATCTATATTAATAGTTCACTAAATCGGATAGGCAATATCTGGGACAATTATTTTACTTATAGCCACTTAAACCAAAGATAGCCGGACTCGTCGCTCTCTATAAATTCGCACTGAGCTGTCCGGTTTAACTCCAGTCCGGGTCCAATCGGCCTCCAGCATCTTTGCGAAAGGGTATCCATGCGAGGCCGAAGACTTCCAGCGTAATATCCGTACTTTTGGGTTTCACAGTTATTTCCTCTAATGCTTCGAACTCGGGATCAAAAGTGATCTCTATTTTTTCGATATCCTCCTGCATACGCGTCTCCATTTCAGACAGCTGCGCCTCAATTGCCGCGGCCCTTTCTTGGGCACGGGCAACATCCATTTTTTCCTTACTCATGCGACTGGCGGATCTCACGGCAGTTCCCACACGCGAGGCAGATCCAACGCTGACCGTTTTCCGACCCAGAAAAGCGCCAAGGATGGCGGTACCAAAAGAAATGGCGGTTTGTATTTTCCTAGATTTGGACTGTTCCGCTTCCCTGTCAATGGCCTGCTGGGCACGCATGAGGCGGTCTTTAAGGGTGGTGAAGCGAGAAGTGTATTTCTGGCGTAATTTTTCAACTTCAAGATCACGCTTTTCACGAACCGCCTGTCCCAGTCTTCCACGGAACTCGCCTTCGCTTTCTCTCAATTGGCTTGTCAATTTAAAACGCTTGGATCGAAACAGCACCAGCGGCCGGTTCTGGCGAACCCAGCGCAACAGGTCTTTATTCCACTTGCGATACGCAGTGGCCTTTTTGCTAGCAGAAGGCAATTCGGCATATGTCGCCCCAGGCAAAGGTGAGGTCCCTATAGTATTCGGGTCAAACTCTACTGCATTGTCCCAGTCTAAGGTAACCGGGCCGTCTTCAAATTCGGATAGCAATGCCAGCGTCTCCGTGCTGTCCACCTTATAACGGGCATTGGAAAAGTGGACGTCCATGCGGCCGATCAATGCCGGATAATACACCAGTCCCCGGCCGGCACCCGACGCGGTCAGGTAAAAGGTGTCTATTCCCGGGGGACCCGGAGAAGGCCCTGCTGCGAGCATTGCAGGCTCAGTCGGTTTTGCGAGAACTGCGGCTTCAGATATAGGCGATTTTACGGCAGAGGGCGAAATTTCATCCTTCCTTTCGGCCGTTAGTTTTTTAATTTGTTCACGCGTCATGGGTCCGCGCAGGTAGGACATTACCCAGCGAGTTTGGAAAATAACCGGCTTGTTTTCGTGCACATTGTGTAAGAGAAACACCCTTTCTCCCAGGCCGGCAAGAATCTCTTCCATGCGGCCGCGTTCAAATCCGCTGCCTGCTGCTGCGCCTTCAAGACCCGCCATGACCCGTTGTTTATCACCCTCGGTTTGAAGACGCCCGATGAACCATGTTCCGGTATTGGCAAGCCCTTTGTAGTCCAAATCAACCGGGTTCTGGGTGGAAAGCACCACTCCCAAGCCGAAGGCCCGGGCCTGCTTTAACAGCGTCAAAAGTGGCGCTTTGGAAGGTGGGTTCTTTACCGGCGGGAAATAACCGAAAATCTCATCCATATAAAGGATCGCCCGCAGGCTGGAGGTGCCGGGTTGGGTCCGCATCCACCCCAGAATCTCGTTTAGCAGCATTGAAACGAAAAACATGCGTTCCGTATCGGAAAGATGACTTATTGAAAAAATTGAAGCCCGTGGTTTGCCCTGGGGGGTATACAGCATTCGTCCGATATCCATAGGTTCACCTTGCAACCAGGATTCAAATCCAGGTGCGGCCAACAAGTTGTTGATCCGCATAGCCATGGCCAGGCGATCTTTGGCGGGAAAAAAGAGCTCCAGGTCCATTACCCCGATGCGTTCAAAGGGGGGTGCTTGGACTGCATGAATCAAACCGGCCAGGTCAAGGGCTTTACCTTGGGTCCAGGCGTTTTCAAACAGGTTGGCCAGGAGAATGTGCTCCCGGCTGGTGATAGGATCGGCCGTAATGCCGATAAGGGCCAAAAGTCCCGTAGTCGTTGTTTGGATCCGTTCACGAAGTAGATCAGTGTCTTCAAGAATGGCAGGCGGAGGAGGTGCGAAGTTACGCAGAATGCTTACCGGCAAACCGGCGCTGCTGCCCGGCGTATAAACAGCAAATTGCGCTGCGGAGCGAAGGCGCGCGATACGTTCCGGTTTTTGGTCCCAACTCGCCAATCCCTTTTGCCACATATCCGCCTGTTTGGCTGCGTATTTTTCGGGGGTAAGACCTTTGTTAAGAGCATCCTGCTCATTTATCCAGGGGCGAAAATCGTCGGGTTTTAGTTCCGGAAAGGTAAGCAGCAAATTGGCCAAATCCCCTTTGGGATCGATGGCGATGACCGGAATGTTGTCGATGAGCGCCTCTTCCAGCAGGCCGATACCCAGACCGGTTTTACCGCTACCTGTCATTCCAATAATAACTGCATGGGTATTGAGGTCCTTGGAATCGTAAAGAACGATATCTTCTTTAAGGGTGCGGGAAGCCAAATCGTATTCCTTGCCAAGATAAAATGCGCCGAGCTTTTCATAATAGTTGGTCATTACAAACCTCCATGAAATCCGAAGCCGATTTTTGCAGTATAGTACTTGAATCGTTTTTTCGCGTTCGGTAGTAAAATGCAGCCGGCTCCAGGTATATATTTAGTTGCACAGGCGATGGCGAAAAATGGTAAGAATTTAATAATAAAAAACCAATAATAAACACAGTTTTGTGTGTCAAGAATAATTGTTCAAAATTGATGGCGTCGTAAAAAGTCTCATCTACTGCATTGTAGCGATTTTTCAGGAACTTGACATACTATATCGTATAGTCTCGTCCCTGAAAAACCACTACGCCTTGTATATGAGTCTTTTTACTTAGCCATACGGCGCTTATTCAAAGACTTTTTACGAGTTCATCAAAATTGCGGGAAGCACTATAACTAACATGACAACATGCTCACTTCAAGTCCGGCGTGCTATACCAAAATTCAACGGTGCCCTCTGGACCCGAATTCTTTACTTTTTCTTTTTGCAGGTTGGAGATGATCCACCCGGCCGGATGGTGTCTACAACAAAAAAATAGGGGGCCAGCACCAGCATAAACCAGAAAAATGAAATTAGTGTGTTGATCGCGTCACAGACGGAGTTGTTGGTTATGGGCCGGAAATACTTGTCGTGGAATTTAAGGAATGGGTAATCTTTGTTTTTTAAAGAGGTCCGGAACAACACATCAAAAAAATAAAACATCTGCCAGGAGTTTTGACGGATATACCGACCAATGTAAAACCAGGCGCGGATACTTCCAGAAAATCCCAGATCATACACAAACATCTTGATGGCCACTCCAAAATAGGGCTTTAACAGCAGATACCCGGTTTCACCCTGGCTGGCGTAGATGGCTTTTGCTCTTTCAAAAAATTCCATGCGGCCGGTGCTATAAAGCGCCATGAGCATGCCCATCAGTATATACAGGCGGTTGAAGCCTTCGACTTCAAAACGGCGGCCGGAAGTGTATAATAGCCCGGGCAGGGTAATCCAGGTGCCCCGGATTCTAATTTTTCCGGCCAGTTTCTGGTCCTCCAGAAAGTGCTGGCTTTCGTTAAAACCACCCAGGTCTTCAAAAAAAGAACGTCTTAATAAAAATCCCTGGTCACCATTGGTAGTATTTATCCTGTTGAAATGCGTTTTGCCTTCGGCGTATCTGAAAGACATGTCGTTGTTTTGGGTAGTACGTATGAATTTGAGGGGGAAATGCCCTGCTACCATATCATGATTGGCATTTGCAAGGGCTGTGCTCCAGTGTTCAAGAGCATTGGACAACAGCAAGGGGTCTTTGATTCTGGTATCCGCGTGTAAAAAAAGAAGATTGTCGCCGGTAGATTTTCTGAATCCAGCGTTGAGCTGGCTGGCACGCCCGCCAGGCGCCCGCACAATGACGGGATCAAAGGGGCGGCAGCGTTCTATGGTGTCATCCGTAGAGCCGCCGTCAGCAATGATAATTTGTAGATTCACTTTTTTTTGAACATTCAGGTCTGCCAGCAAAAGCGGCAGGCAATCCTGTTCATTCAGGGCGGGGATTATGACCGAAAGGTTAAGACCCATAGCTCAATATTTATCCATCTGCTTTGTTATTAAAAAGTCGCATTACTGCATGCCACAATGTAATATTTTGTTTTTATTTGAAATTTTTTTGGCATTTCTTTTTTTATTATAAATTGCGTTTTTATTTCAAACATAGTGCTCTTCTGTATCTATCTGTGATTTATCACAAGTAACTACAAAAGTGTAGAGCGTTGATAAAAGACTGCGACTTTTCTCATTTTTGGCCGGAGAATTTTATCAACGCTCTACATAGGACCTCAGCGTAAACGCATTTGGAACTTTACAAAAAAGCAATTCAACAATTCCTTTTAAACAGAAAAAAAGGAAAAAGATTGAGAATAAAAAAGAATTGCATTACTATATTTTTTTCTATAAACGAACACTTCGTTTTTATCATAATTTTGTTACAAGCCTACAGGCAGCGACAAGCATACATACATTGAATATTTAGAGTAGAATTTATGAACCGTCAGCCCGAAATAATCAAGCTCGACCAAATCGGTGATGTCATTGCAGAAAATCTAAAGCAAAAAGATATAATTAACTGCTATGTAGGATCTAATGCAGCTGTACCTACAGCTTCTATTGAGGCACTCACCAAAGTTATAAAATCAAACAAGCTGAAACTTCCTTTTTTTAAAATGATACATCTGCTGTTGCAGGGCCCTGTTCCTTATGTGGAAAAGGGGCTGCAGGACCGTGTGATGACTTATTCAATTTTTTCCGCAGGTGAGGTCAGGAAGGCTGCCAACGAAGGCCGTGCGTTTTATTTGCCCTGCACTCTTGCCCATATGGATAATTTAATAGGTAGAAACTGTAAATATGAACCGGATGTCGTTTTGATGAAAGTTCGGCAAAACAAATATACTGGAGAATACAGCCTGGGCCTTTCAGTGGAAGCGCTCCATACAGCTATAGATCATGCTAAAGTTGTTATTGCAGAGTTAGACAACGGAATGCCATTTACCCAGGGGCAGAGTATTATAGATGCTCAATCCATTGATTATCTGATTGAAGATGATATTAAACCGGTTTATGATTTTCCTGCTCCTGATTTTGACAATCTACCAAACGATGAGAAAAGAATCGGTGAACTTATCACAGAGTATTTTATCAAAGACGGAATTACCCTGCAGGTGGGCATTGGAAAAATTCCGGATGCTGTAGTAGGTACCATTAAAGATGCCGAGTATAAAGATCTGGGTGTACAGACTGAGATCTATGGTGACGGGCTAATGCATCTGGAAAAAATGGGCATTGTTACTAATCGCAAAAAAAAGGCGAACCTGGGATACAGTACAACCAGCTTAATCATGGGTTCTAAAGAGTTATATGATTTTGTTCACATGCGGACCGGGGTTCAAATGCGGCCATGTTCCTATACTAATTCAGCGGAAATCATACAAAAAAACAATCCCTTTATCTCGGTAAATACTGCGATAGGCGTTGATCTTTTCGGTAACGTCTGGGCGGATTTTGTCGACCCCCAGCGCTACTACAGTGGCATTGGCGGACAGCCCGATTTCATCCGTGCAATTCATAATACGTCCATAGGCACACCGATTATTGCAATAAAAAGTATTACAAATAAAGGAGAATCCAAGATCGTTAAAAGGCATCCTCCCGGAATCAGCCTGACCGCTTCCGCATATGATGGCGTAGTTGTTGTTACGGAATACGGTATTGCCGATCTCCGGGGGCTCTCTTCCGGCAACAAAGCACTGGCTATTGCAAGTATTGCACACCCGGATTTTCGCGATGCTTTTCTTCGAGATATTTACCAAGATCCATTTTTTACAAAACCGGTCGATTATGCTTTAGATAAAACACCATATGGAGTTACCATGTATAAAGGCAGCACAAAAATTGATAACTAAAACACTTCTCCAAATAAATTGGAGAAGAGGATTCCAGGATTCAAGGGGCCAAGGGTTCAAGTGAATGTAAGCGGCTTGATACAGATGACTTAAACAATTGTGTCTTCTCTGCCCTTACTCCTTAAAATTTTCAAAGCATGTCCATATAAAAAGACGTTTCTAAGAGTCAGGTATTTTCTATATGTATTTGTTTTTCGGTCATTTTCACTCGAACCCTTGACTCCCTGAATCCTTGAACCCTGATCAATCGACCAACTCCTTGGGAGATGATCAATAATAAAAGGTTTTAAATATGAACAAAAAGAAAATACTGATTGTAGATGATGATAATGCTTACCTGGATGTCTTGGAAAAGATCTTTTCTAAGATGGAATATGAGGCTGAGTTTGCCGGCAGCTCTAAGGAAGCGCTGGAAATATTAAAAAAAGAAAGTTTTCCACTTATAATAACAGATTTAGAGATGCCCGGCCTTGATGGTGTTGAACTATGTAAAAAAATAAAGGAAATTGACTCTAAGTCAATAGTTTACGCTTTATCCGGATATATTACAGAATATGATACGGAAAATCTTGAAAAGTCCGGTTTTGATGGCTACCTTTCCAAACCGGTTAAAATTGAAGTGCTTCAACAGGCTATAGAAGGTGCCTTTGACAAACTTGAAGATAATAAGTAAGCGTTCACAGGACGCAGATTGAGCAACCTTTTTGTTTCGAATGGGCGTGAACGACTACGAAAATAAATAGAAAGCAGGATCTATGTCTTGCGTCATAATCCAGTATTTTCAATTGATTGCAACTCCTACCAACTCTATTTTTCACCGGAATGACGACTTTTTAAGAATTCATC
>RCNC010000460.1_pt1 | contig 25971 bp, 19 predicted proteins | sample 2041301 | NCBI WGS metagenome assembly RCNC01 (sample SAMN09708231, study PRJNA481090) | Marine sediment metagenome, whole genome shotgun sequencing project. | biome: marine sediment; feature: ocean; material: sediment; isolation source: Sewage treatment plant 13A marine sediment (STP13A) ... | reverse complement strand
TCCGGGCTGATAGAATTTCTCAGCATACTGAATATTTTCACCGGAACGGTTTGATTTTGTGCCGTGGCCCAGAACAAAGTCGCCGTGATATCGTCAAACGAAATAGTGAAGGAAAAAAGGGCGCCGGCCAAGACGGCAGGCAGCAAAAGCGGGAAAGTGATTTCCTTAAAGGTCTGAAATGGATTGGCGCCCAGGGATTTTGCTGCCTCTTCGTACTCTTTCTTTATACCCACCAGACGAGCTTGAACGATCAAGAGTACATAGGGCAGGGTCAACACTACATGCCCGATCAACAGCAGGGCAAAACTCTTGGGCTGTTGGAGCCATCGCAGAAACAGCAGCAGGGCAACACCTAAAACCACTTCCGGAATCATGATCGGCGAAAGCAGGAGCGTGTTGATGGTGTTTTTCCCGCGGAAATCGAAGCGGATAAATGCCAGCGCCGCAAGAATACCGATGCCGGTGGAGAATACCGCCGTCAGCGAGCCCAGGACAAGGGAGTTTTTGAATGCGTCAATGATCGCTTCATTTTGAGCCAGTTTGATGAACCACCGAAAACTGATCCCCTCCATAGGGAAGATGCCGAATTGTTTGGGGTTGAATGCAAGTACGATGACAACGACAATGGGGGCAAACAAGAATACGTAGACGAGAACCGTATAAATCCTGATCAATGTCCAACCTATTGAGATTTTTTTCATGCTCTAATTACCCTGGAGGCTTTTGAAGATCTGATTGATTCCCAAGTAACGGTTGTAGGTCCACACAATCACAAATAAAAGAGAAAGCAGGATGACACTGATGGCTGAGCCGAACGGCCAGTCCAGCGTTCCGATAATTCGTTTGAAAATGAGATTGGCAATCATGTCATTGCCCGGACCGCCAAGTATCATGGGCGGCAGATAGGTCCCGGCCGTCAGCACGAAGACCAGCAAGCAACCGGCGCTGACACCTGGAAGACTCAAGGGGAGCGTTACCTCCCGAAACGCCTGCCATTCGGTACAGCCCATGCAACGTGCGGCTTCGAGAAGGCTTTTGTCGATACCATCCAGGCTGACGTAGATATTCAAAACCATAAAGGGCAGAAGATACATGATCAATCCCATGAGCACCGTGAACTCATTGTAGAGCATGGATATGGGTGATTGAATCAGACCGATCTTCAACAGGAAGTGGTTAATCAGTCCCGAATCACCCATGATATTGATCCAGCTCATGGTACGAATGATGAAACTGACCCAAAACGGCAGCATGATGAGCAGAAGAAAGGCATTTTTATAACGGCTTTCGCTGCGGTAGAAAAAATAGGCGGGGATATAACCCATGACAAGACAGAGGAAGACGGTTTCAAATGAGATGCGGATCGTGCGAATAAGTATTTTTGGATAGAAGAAATCTTCGAAGAATTTGGCGTAATTACCGAACTGGAAGGCGGGGATGTCCGCACCGCTGGGGGCGCGCAGCCAGAAACTGTAGACCACGATAAAGCAAACAGGGATGACCAGTAAAAAGAATACTGAACTGACTGCCGGTGCCAACAGGGCCCAAGGTTTCCATGATTTATTATGCATGATTTAGATTGATAAAGAGTTCAATGTTGAAAGATAGAAAGTACTATATGTGTAATAAAAGTATTTGCTTAAGTCAAGAAAAGACATCAAAATAATGCTTGATATTAGAATGTTTCAAGGTGTATATGTCTGTAGACATACACCAATAAAGGGTTTGTAAGGTTACAGAGAAAAACAATTTTATTCCATAATAAAAACCTGGTCCTTTGAGCCAGGCCAGAGATATTTGGCTCTGCCGATGGCGGTAGCTACTTAAATCCGAAGCACGAAATTCGAAATCCTAAACAATACTTAATGATCCAAATTCGAATGGCAGGCAACAATATAAATATCGTTCGCGCCAGACCAGAGCATCTGGAACCATTGAAAACCTGGTTTTCCGATAAGGAGAAGGCTTATGACTGGTTTGGTCCCGGTTTAAGATTTCCATTCACTCCTGAGACTTTTATAGAAGATATATACTGGGGACGCATGCCTGCTTACTCCCTGGTTCGTAAAAACAAAGAGCTGATTGGATTCGGGCAGTACTATGAAAAAGCCGGCAGGTGCCATCTTGCAAGATTGGTAATTTCTCCATCAAATCGATCCAAAGGATTCGGATATTATTTCATCTATCGATTAATGGAAATCGGTATGGAAGATTTAGGGGTAAATGAATGCTCGTTATTTGTTATCAGATTCAATGAAAGAGCATTGAAGTGCTATGGGGCATTAAAATTTAAAAAGGCGGAATACCCAACTGGACATGCGCATTATGATGACATCGACTTTATGGTATATAGAGGGGGCGCAACTTTGAACCGCATCAGCTGAGACAGAAAGGAGCCCTCCGTCAAGTTTTGCTGCGAGGTTCTTCAATCACAAATAAAATTTTTACCCTGGAGTATCAAATGATAAATAAAATAAACAAATACAGTTCGCGTATTACCGGGCCCAAGTCCCAGGGGGCATCCCAGGCAATGCTGTACGGGGTCGGATTTACGGATTCGGATATGGACAAAGCCCAAGTGGGTATCAGCAGTGTATGGTACGAAGGCAACCCATGCAATATGCATCTCAATGATCTGGCAGCCGATGTAAAGAAGAGCGTGGAAGCCGCCGATATGGTGGGGCTCCGTTTCAACACGATCGGGGTCAGTGATGGCATTTCCATGGGAACAGAGGGAATGAGTTACTCCCTGCAGTCACGGGACCTGATTGCCGATTCCATCGAGACCGTCATGCGTGCTCAATGGTATGATGCCAATATCTCTCTCCCGGGCTGTGACAAGAACATGCCCGGCTGCCTGATAGCCATGGGCAGGGTGAATCGACCCGCACTGATGGTCTATGGCGGTACCATTCGGGCAGGTGTATGTGAAGGCAAAAAAGTGGACATTGTTTCCGCTTTTCAAAGTTATGGTGAATTTATAAGCGGAGCGATTGACGAACAACAGCGTCAATCGATTGTCAGGAACAGCTGTCCCGGTGCTGGGGCATGCGGTGGTATGTACACTGCCAACACCATGGCATCGGCGATTGAGGCAATGGGGATGTCGCTGCCATACAGCGCCAGCCGGCCGGCCGAATCATCGCATAAAATCGATGAATGTGCCCGGGCCGGAACGGCCATTCGCCATCTGCTGGAAAAGGATATTAAGCCCAGAGATATTATGACGCGCCGTGCATTTGAAAATGCAATGGTGGTGATCTCCGCCCTGGGCGGATCCACCAATGCTGTGCTGCACTTGATCGCCATGGCCCGGGCTGTGGATGTAACCCTGAATATTGACGATTTCCAGCTAATCAGTGACCGTGTCCCGCTGTTGGCCGATATGAAACCGAGTGGCCGCTATATGCAGGAAGATCTGGATCGTGCCGGCGGCATTCCAGCCCTGATGAAATACTTGCTGGCGGAAGGGATGCTGCACGGGGAGTGTCTGACGGTTACGGGTAAAACCCTGGCTGAAAACCTGGCAGATGTCGCGGCATTGACCAAAAATCAGAAAGTCATCAGCACCCTGGAGCGACCGATTCACAAAAAGGGACACATCCGGATTTTACGGGGGAATCTGGCACCGGAAGGCGCGGTAGGTAAGATCACCGGCAAGGAGGGTGTCATGTTCACCGGGCCGGCCAATGTTTTTGACTCCGAGGAACAGATGCTGGCAGCGTTGCAGAATCAGAAGATAAAAAAGGGTGATGTGATCATTATACGCTACGAAGGACCCAAGGGTGGGCCGGGCATGCCGGAAATGCTGACACCCACGTCGGCTGTCATGGGGGCCGGTCTTGGCAGTTACGTGGCCCTGTTGACTGACGGTCGATTTTCCGGTGGATCACATGGCTTTATCGTGGGTCACATCGCACCGGAAGCCCAGGTGGGTGGTCCCATTGCATTGATAGGCAATGGGGATAAAATCACAATCGATGCCACCGCCAACACCATCAGTGTTGATCTGAGCGATGAGGAGCTAACCACCCGGCGCAATTCGTGGACCGCACCGCCCTACAAGGTGAGCAGGGGCACGCTGTACAAATATATCAAAAACGTGAAATCTGCTTCAGAAGGCTGTGTGACGGACGAATAACGATGAACGTCCAACATCGAACGTCGAACATCGAATTGACTGTGCCAAAGAAGGCCACTATTTAAAATCCGAAGTACGAATATCGAAATCCTAAACAATACCAAATGACCAAAATACAAATGACCAAAACAAGGTTTCGGAGACACAGGAAAAGGGTATGAGTTTGGGGTATTGGAGGATTTGATATTTGGATTTGTTTCGTATTTCGATATTCGTATTTCGAGTTTTTACATGGGATACAAAGCAGTAAGCCCATATAATGAACAGCCAGAGCAAGACCCTCTGTGTTTGGTTATCTCCCTTAATTTATTAGGGGATCGTGGCTTTCCTCAAACCGGGTAATGTCTTTTTCATACCGCAGGGTCTGCGCAATATCATCCATTCCATTCAGCAGGCGCTCTTTTGTGCCGGGTTCTATATCAAATTCGAACGTATGCGCCGGGTCTGTTCCTAAGACAATCTTTTGCTCAACCAGATCGATGGTGGCTTTCAAGCCTTTGTGTGTCTCAATAAGCCCAAGGAACTTATCTACCTGATCCTCTGATAATTCGATAACCAGAAGTCCATTTTTTGCAGCGTTGATCCGAAAGATGTCGGCAAAGGCCGGCAGTGATTTCTCTCCCATCTCTTTAGCCGGGGCAATAATCGCCCGATAACCGTCCTGGACCAGGGCCCAGACCGCGTGTTCTCGGCTGGAACCGCATCCGAAATTATTTCCGGTCACCAGAATGGAACGACCCTCAAAGCGTTTCTGGTTAAGTTCAAAATCCGGGTTGGGTTTACCGGCGGATGTATAGCGCCAGTCAAAAAAGGCATTGGGTCCGTATCCGGTGCGTTCTATCGATTTTAAAAACTGCTTGGGAATAATGGCATCGGTGTCTATGTTGGCCCGATTGAGCGTGGCCACAATACCGGTGTGTATGGTAAATGGTTTCATGGTGATTCCTTTCAGGTATTGAGCCATTGGCGGATATCAACAAATTTGCCTGCCACGGCAGCAGCTGCAGCCATCTCCGGGCTGACCAGATGCGTACGACCGTCTTTTCCCTGGCGACCTTCAAAATTGCGGTTTGATGTGGCGGCCGCACGTTGCCGCGGCTGCAACTGATCCGGATTCATGGCCAGGCACATGCTGCAACCGGCATATCGCCACTGGGCGCCGGCTGCCTTGAAAATTTTATCCAGCCCTTCGGCTTCTGCCTGGAGGCGGATCTGGTGCGAGCCGGGTACAACGAGCAGGTCAACCTGGTCGGCTTTTTTTCTACCATCCAGGATGGCTGCGGCCTGTCTCAAATCTTCTATACGTGAGTTGGTGCAGCTGCCGATGAAGACAACATCCACGGGTACATCGGTCATTTTAGTGCCTGGTTTCAAACCCATATAGGCCAGTGCATTATCAACATCCGATCGGCTGTACCCCTCCGTGGAACCCGGTTCCGGTACCGGCTGATCAATATCGATTACCATCCCCGGATTGGTTCCCCAGGTGACCTGGGGTGCAATGTGGGCGGCATCGATGGTAAGGGACCGGTCGAATTCGGCATCGGTGTCACTGGGCAGTGTCTGCCAGTAGGCCACGGCACGATCCAGATTCTCACCCCGGGGAGCATAGGGGCGTTCTTTGCTGGTGATATAATCGATGGTGGTATCGTCCGGGGCAATCATACCGGCCCGGGCACCGGCTTCGATGCTCATGTTGCACATGGTCATACGTGCTTCCATGGAAAGGGCGCGCACCGCTTCACCGCAGAATTCCAGCACAGAGCCTGCTCCGCCGGCAGTGCCTATGGCACCGATCATTTTGAGTACCATATCTTTTGAAAACACGTGGGGTCCAGGTCGGCCTTCAAACGCCATTTTATATGTACCGGGCTTGCGTTGCACCAATGTCTGCGTTACAAGAACATGCTCCACTTCCGAGGTCCCTATACCAAAGGCCAGCGCACCAAAGGCACCGTGGGTCGATGTGTGGGAATCGCCACAGACAATGGTGAGACCCGGGAGCGTGATTCCCATTTCTGGGCCTATGACATGCACGATACCCTGGTGGTCATCGCCAATATCGAAAAGTTTGACGCCAAAATCGTGGCAGTTTTTTCGAAGGGCATCTACCTGGTTTCTGGACACCGGGTCATCAATATTCAAACGCTCCTCGGTGGTAGGGACATTGTGATCCATGGTGGCAAAGGCCAGGTGCGGAGCGCGGATGGCATGTCCGGCTATCCGCATTCCTTCAAATGCCTGGGGGCTGGTAACCTCGTGCACAAGATGGCGGTCGATATAGAGCAGCGTCGATCCATCCGGCAGTTCCCGAACCTTATGTTTGGTCCATATTTTTTCGAACAGTGTTTTTCCCATACCGACCCTTTTCTGTGATAAGGTTATTTACATTGGCACTTGAACAGTACTAAAATGGTAATTCAAATGGATTAAGTCAAGCCAAAGGGATGGAATTGTAGCCAAAAAAGAAAACGTGTTTATATTCCATTTTTTATCCTGTTCCTTGTCAACAAGGCCGGGTATCTTAAAGGAAGGATACGATATATCATGAAAGGTTCGGAACTGGTGCTCAAAGCCCTGAGAGACAAGGGCGTTAAATATATTTTTGGTTATACCGGTGGTGCCATCATGCCGATTTTTGATGAAATGGAAAAGCAAAAATGCTTTACGTTCGTCATGTCGCGTCATGAACAGGGTGCGGCCTTCATGGCCCAGGGCATCTCGCGTGCTTCGGTGGGCACCTCCCACCCCCGCACAGGTGTCTGCATGGCCACATCAGGCCCCGGGGCGATGAATCTTGTGACCGGGGTAGCCGATGCCGGTATGGATTCCGTTCCTCTGCTCGCGATTACCGGTCAGGTCGCAACCGGGGTGATTGCCTCCGACGCTTTTCAGGAGAGTGACGTGGTGGGTGTGATGATGCCCCTAACCAAGCAGACTTATATGCCGTTGTCTGTGAATGAAATTGAAGAAACCATACACGAGGCAATGTATGTGGCCATGACCGGTCGAGGCGGGCCGGTGGTTGTGGACATTCCCAAGGATATCCAGGCCCAGGAAACAGATGCGGTTTATCATTTTGATCCCCAGACGTATGAGCCGAAGCTGCCGGGTTTCATTTATTCGCCAACGCCCGACAATACGCAGATCCAAACAGCAATACGCATGGTCAATCAAAGCGAAAGACCGATTATCCTCTGTGGCCACGGAGTTGTCACCACCAATGCCGGCGCGTGGCTTAGACAATTTGCCGAAAAAGCTTGTATCCCGGTTGCGTTTACCCTGCACGGACTTTCAGCGATACCGGTGGACCATCCCTTGAGTTTGGGCATGGTCGGGATGCACGGTACCGTGGAGGCTAACCGGGCACTACTGAACGCCGACCTTATTATTTCTTTCGGCATGCGTTTTGATGACAGGGTTACCGGTAACCTTGACATATTTGCAGTCGATGCCCAGGTCATTCACGTTGAGATCGATCCTTCTGAAATAGACAAAAACGTGAAGACGTCACTGTCTATCAATGCCGACACCGGCGAGGTGCTGAAACTGATGGCCGGAGATTCCGACGTGGTAAAAATGTCGCGTGAGCTCTGGTTTGAGAGTATTGAAGCGTATCGATCTGAAATTGCAGCGGCAACCCAGAAGGAAATCGATTCCGGAATTGGCAAAGAGGGCCAGCTTTTAATGAAAAGCATCGTATCGAAATTGTCCAATGTGACCCGAGGCAAAGATATTATTGTCTCTGATGTTGGCCAGCATCAGATGATTTTGGCGCGCTTCTATAATTTTCAAATACCTAACAGCTGGTTTACCTCGGGAGGCGCCGGCACCATGGGATGTGCACTGCCTATGGCGTTAGGTGTCAAGCTGGCCCGCCCGGATGAACGGGTGTGGTCTATCAGCGGTGACGGTGGATTCCAGATGAACATTCAGGAACTGGGCGCAGTTATGGAGCATGGCATCGATGTCAAAATCCTGCTGTTCAACAACGGTTACCTGGGCATGGTACGGCAGTGGCAAACCATGTTTTACGATGGTCGCTATGCCGGGACACCCATGAAAAACCCCGATTTTGGTGCCATCGCCGGAGCATACGGTATACCCTACCTGCGGGTAACCGAGCCGAACAAGATCGCAAACGCGCTCAAAACGGCAGCCGATTATGAAGGTGCCTACATGGTGGAATTTTTGTGCGATCCCAGTGAAATTGTTTTGCCCATGGTACCTGCAGGCGGCGGGATAAAAGACATGATCATTTCTTAAATTTTCCTTTTTCGCCATGAAAACCTGGTCATATTGGCCAGGTCAGAGCCATTTGATCATTCGGTATTTGGATTTGTTTCGTATTTCGATATTCGAATTTAGGGTTTAGAACTATCGGATATGTACAACAGTAAGCCCTCATAGGGTATATAATTAGCACCGGGTCCTTTGAGTCCTGGGATCTAAAGATGGGAGTTCTCAATGACAATTACAACACAAGCCAAACGGCGTGCCATCCTGATATTTATCTTGAACCGCTCCGGGGCTCTCAACAAAATTTCCATGCTTATCCGCCGCAAAATGTATAATGTCGAAACACTCACGGCGTGTGCAACCTCAACGCCGGACATCAGCCGGATGACCCTGACCCTGCGGGAGGACAGCGACCAGAATATGCGCCAAGTGGTCAAGCAGATTGAAAAGATGACAGAAGTGATATCCGCTATGGAACTCGACATTAATCAGAGCTTCTGGCGCGAGGTGGCAATCGTGAAATTCCAGTCTGATGATGCCAAATTCGAACTTCTTAAAGACACATACTCTTTTGACATCCTTGATCGGCAAGCGCTCGAGGTGTTTGTTGTCCAGATTGCCGGAACCTCGCAGATGATAGACGCCTTTTTGGAGGCTGTGGGAGAAAGAAGGGTTATAGAGATAGCCCGATCCGGTTTTACGGCCTTGGAAAAGTAGGCCAGTTTCATGACAGACGATGGCTCTATTTTTAGCTTAAGTTTGACTTGTCACAATATGTGTCGATCTTATAAAAGAGAGATCTTCAGATGACCCAACCGCCAAAAACATACAGGCTGCCGTACGGGAAACGGATTCTGTTCGGATTGACACCCATGTTGATAGTTTTACTTGCTTTTGTGGCAAGGGCGGAGATTTATTCCTGGACCGATGAGCAGAGCGCCAGACATTTCAGCGACACTCCCCCACAGCATTCCGCAGACGTTCATGTGGCAAGAGAAATTCCCCACGACAAAATTGCAGACAAAAAGCATGACGATGCGTATCGAAAAATGATGAAAGATGTCACGGCCCAACAGCGGATGAGAGAAGAAACAGCGGAAACTGAATCATTGAAAAAGCGTCTCGAAAAAGCCGAGACCCAGGCGAGGGCCGCCCAAAAACAAGCGGAAGAAGCCATGAAGAAGGCAGAAGAAGCACAGTCTGTTGCATCGGAGAAGCAGCGCTATCGTGAAGTATATGTCATCCCCCCAAGAGGAATCGGCCCGTATCCTAGGAATGTGATTACCACCCCTCCCAGCGGATATTAGAAGCTATCCTGACACCGTTGTTATTGTAACTTGATGGATTCGGTTTTATGTATCGCGTATCTCCCAATCAAGTTGAATGTTTTTATTATACCCACCTCTTTTCCAGGCTTAAATACGGCCTTAATATAAAGTGGTTCTGCCTGGTCCCAGCCTGAGAGTGAGAATTGCCCGGTTAAGATCCCCACGCGCCAGCCGTTATAATCAAGGTATCGGGTGGCTTCCTTATACCCATATAGGCTGTTTTTATTTGGAGAGACTTTAACCTGTAGGTCCGCTGAGGGTGAAATACGATCCAGAAGAAACACAAAGACCGCATAGTCCACATTTTCTCCGATTTCTTCGGCAACGAATTCTTTTGAAGAAGGGGATAGTGCTTTCTTGCCGGCAAATTCAAAAAGTTCCATATGGGAATCAGGAAAGAGGTTTGCGCTCTTGGGAAGAGACGCAGCTTCTACGATAAACATTACCGGTTCAGGTTCAGTTGAGTATAGAGGCTCTACCCTGGCTTTCTTTATGACGATTTCATTTTCTGCAGACCTGAATCGACTTAGGAACAGGGCCGATGCCCTGCGACCCAGCGGCCCTTCAAAATCGATCTTTCCTGCAATGGTTTTATCTGACGGGTTGCTCTTTTTTGTCTGGTAGATATATAGCTCAGTCCCTGAAAATTTTAATTCCTTTCCGATTAAAAAAGAACCTGCGTCGATTTCTTTTTCAAATCTGACCTTTTCGGATGGGTCGTTATCGGCCATGGTTATTTTATTATGTATGGCAATCGTAACCCTGGCTGCATCTTCCGGCATTTTGTCCAGGGAAACAGCAATGGGTTCCGGAAGATTGATTTGACCCATTTGACTCATTTTCTGTTGAAAACTCTTTAATTGTTCCTGCATACCTGCACAGCCGAAGGTAATAAAAATCAAAACAGCCGGAATGACATAGCGATATTTTAATAAAGAAAAAAACATATTTACCCTCCAAAGAAAAAAGTAACACAACCTTTGCGAAACGGTATTTTTCGGTTTTAAATTCAGGGAGCCAATATTTCGTTGGGCCACATCTTTGATTTTAATGTGCTCCTCAAATGTTCTTGCTTCGGTGAGAATGAAGACACTTCGAGTACACGGGTTTTCCCGTCTGGGGCCATTCTGTTATCCTGTTGATGTTGCGCTTCTTCATTTTGGTTACGGGTAGACTCTGCAGAGGCTTTTGATTTTTGATCCCTTTTATACTGATCGATAGCCTGATGCGTTTTCTTCCCCATGAACCCGTCAACAGGACCGGGGTCATAACCTGCATTTTTCAAAGCACGCTGGGTTTTTATTATCAGAGGATCTGAAACTGGTTTTGCTAAACGTGTGTGAAAAAGACCGGCCAGAACAGGTTTACCCAACTCAAGCGTATTGTTCTGTTTCTTTCCAGATTTAAATATCGCTTTGATATATAACTTTTCACCGGTAAGGGAAATTCGGCATCGGGCAATATCAACATACCAGCCGGAATGGTCAATGTGCATGCCGTTAAACCCGGTTTTGACAATTCCATATGGGCCCCGGAAGAGCAGTTTCTCACCCGCCAGGCCATCTGGTGTTCGACTTAGTCTGAGTTCGGTTTGATCATTAGGGCCAAGACGGTCGAGATAAAAGGCAAAAACATAATAATCTTGGATTCCCTTGGGTATCTGTCCGGGCTTTCCCGCAGGAACGCAGTTATTAAGTATAAACCCCAATGTTAATGCATTATTTGAAAATGAATCGATATCTGTTTTTGTTAGCTTTTCTGCCGACACAATAAAAAAAGCCAACTCCGGTCTGAACGGATATATCGGTCTTATCTTCGCTTTTTTGATTATTATATTTTTCGAGGTCAATTTATATTCGGTTTCCAGCGCTACGATGGTTCTCCTATTGGCTGCGTCAACAAAATGAAGAAGCCCTTTAAGCCGTGCAAAACCATTGTTTTTATCCGGAGTCAGGTACTCGTCTACAATAGTTTGCAAGAGTTCAAAACCGGCATACCTGAATTGTGGTTCCAGTAGCTTTTGGGTTATTCCGGGAGAAAAAATAATTTCAGGCCAGTCTCCCTTAGGCTGGGGCCGTCCGCTCATTTCAAGTACAATGGCGGATATAACCATTACAAGTTCCGGAGGTGTTTCATCGGTATCCAAATTGATTGATTTACCCGGAGGATTTTTCGTTCCTGCAGAAATGCATATTCCGGGAAGCATAAAGAACGGCAGGAGCAAAATAATTGTATAGACGGTCATTTTTTGTGATTTCATCGTGTGCAACCTCACTCTATTTTATTTATCAAAAAGGTAAATATCCCGGGCTATGATCGGTAATTTCTGTTGTCGTTTTGTCCGCAACAAAGTTGCCGTATTGTTTAAGGCCAACTTCCGTCATGACTTTACCCGTTTCACCAAATGACGCGCCAATTGATTCCTGATAGGGTTCCAAATGCTTTCCTACTAGGGTAACGACAGTAGCATTGGCGACTGCCTGTCCCGAACCGGCTAGTATAGCCTCGCTCTGTGAAGCACCGCCTTCAAGTTCTGCACCATACGCATCGGCGCCGGCACGCACAGCCTGAATGCCTGTTGTCGCCCCCCACACAGCTGCAGTAGCTTTAACTCCGCCACTGGCTAAAGCCCCGGCAGGTGTCACGGTAAGAACCCACCCAGCAACGGTTCCGGCCGCTGCGGCAACTTCTAAGGCTGTGATTATAGTGTCCAAAGCAGGATTTAATGAGCCTCCTGTGTGGATGTATTCTCTTCCCGGCCGGATTACCGTGCCTGAATCAAGCACAACAGCAACCTCATGGGTACCGTCCGGATTAACAGTTGTTTCTACCCATGTATCGTTTGAGTATATAGCCCATGTAGATACGGAACCGTCTTCGTTTATTTCTGGTTCTGTTATTTTATCAAGCGTGGCGCCCCTCGTACCCGGCAGTGTTCCCGGGGTCCCAATTAGGCCCGGGTCGGGGTCCGGTTGCTCGGTCGTTTTACTTTCATCGGCGCTGCCGTTAGGGTCTATATCGTCAACCAGTGTTGCAACTTCTGTTTTTTTATCCCCCTGGTCTTCAGTGGGCGTACTTTCATCAGGGTTTTTCTTGTCAGGCGTGGCTCCCTCGGTAGTTTCTTCACTATTGTCCCCAACTTCCCCTTCATCAGCGGTCTCTTCCTGGGGATTCGTGTCTTCACCCGATTCCGCGGCCTCTTCCTCATTGTCGGGGGTGGTTTCCTCGGCAGAATCTGTACTGTCGCCCTCAACATCCCCTTCTTCGGCGGTCTCTTCCTGGGAATTCGTGTCTTCACCCGATTCCGCAGCCTCTTCCTCATTGTCGGGGTTGGTTTCTTCGGCAGAATCTGTACTGTCGCCTTCAACGTCCCCCTCATCGGCAGTCTCTTCCAGGGGGTTACCCTCCTCATCCAGTTCCGCAGCCTCCTCCTCATTGTCGGGGTTGGTTTCCTCGGCAGAATCTGTACTGTCGCCCTCAACGTCCCCTTCTTCGGCAGTCTCATCCAGAATATTCACTTCCTCAACCAACTCCGCCAGCTCTTCTTCATTGCCTGGATCGGTCTCAGAAGAAGGTATGATTTCGGAACCGGTACTCTCCTGCGCAGCAGGTATGAATCCGGAGGGTGGATTTGTGGTATCAGAGCTGGTGCTTTCAATTTCGACCATGCCGTCACCCCCTCCCCCCCCACCGCCGCCGCCGTCACCGCCGCCACCATCACCACCCTGATGTGCATAGACAGATGCAGCCGGTATGGTCAGACCTAAAACAAGAAACAGAATTATAAAAAGATAGTTTCTCATGACATCTCCTTGTTTAAAGATATAAATAGTATATTTTTTTGTTTTCCGTACTTACATAAAAATGAAAGCAACTGCAACAGCAATTGCCTTAAGGGTTGTCTTATCATCCCCAGCGTTGCAAAAGCCTGAGGGCTTCAGAGTCAAGACGTCTAAGGGTGAAGTCGTAGTATTTTACTTCGAACCCTTAGCAACGCAGGATCTGAAGTCCTCAGGTTTTCCCGAAGGGTAAACAACATGGCAAAATCGATATTATCCTTAGAATTCACCAGGGGAAATGTCCAAGAAACAACGCTATCGTATCGATATTTAGTATAATAACGTATCATTATCTATTATTTGCCATGTTGTTTATGCAACTATGGGGTACATCAACATTACCGGAACACAGCAAAACAAAGCCATGTGATTACCGTCGGCAGCAGGGCACCCTTGAGCAGCCCTACCGGAGATACGGCATCATCAAAATGTTTTTTCAACAGTGATTGCCCGGCCGGGTTTGGCGCATTGGCAATAACCGTGAGACCCCCACCTGCCACAGCACCAGCCACTACGGCATACTTGAGACTGTCCGTAAATGCCGGTACCAGAGTGGCGAGAAACGTAATGGCAGCGTTGTCGTTGAAGGCGGTCAGGATTGTGGCCCCAAGCATGAGTGGAATTTCACCTAACCCGCTTAACACCGGCTCGATCCACCACCCTTGGACTCCTCCGTGCACCACCAGCCCGCCCAGGAAAAAGCCTACCAGCAAGGGCGGTTTGAGATCGACGCGATTCTGAAACGGTGCGGTGACCTGGGCAAACCCCAGGAAAAAGAGCAGGCCCGGGATAAATAGCGCCGGGTAGTGGGCGTTGAAGATCGTCCAGGCCATAAACAGCACATGCGTAGCAATCATCCATACCGGCACCGGATCGTCGCGGTTGTCCCATTCCGGATCGACAAACAAGGGCCGCTCATTTTCGGGAAGCACCCCCGGAAGAAGCCGTCGCAATTTTTTGAGCTTGATCTCCTTGAAACGTTTGTCAAAGGCCTCTTTGATCAGATCCTCATCGAAACCTTTTCCTAAAAGGTGCGGCAGACACTCTTTTTCCAATTGCAATTTAATATGATGAAAGACTTCCTCTGTTTTACGATGAAGCGTTTCCTCGAAAGCGAGAGTTTTCGATGCCTCGGGTCCGATCTTTTCGAACTGCGCTTTTAAATCCTTACGTTTGATCAGCTCGGATTGGATGCGGTGCTTGAGTTCCTCGACGGAAAAATCGTGATGCATTCCAGTCAATTCCTTGCGGAAAAAGAGATAATACAAACCGTTGGCCAGCAGTATGCCAAGAACCGCTTTCCAGCCGAAATGGGTAAACATTTGCAGGGTGTCCCACTGCCAGGGGGTGGCAACCATCATTACCGGCGGTGCGGCAAAGTGGGTCAGGGTCCCTCCCACTGAAATGTTGACAAAAAGAAGACCCAGCGTGGCATATTTAAATCCGGCGCTGGGCTGCAGATGAAAAAATTTACGGCTTAGCAGCAACGCAGAGATGGTCATGGCCGCTGGTTCGGTGATAAGCGAGCCCAGGATCGGACCCAGGCTGAGGATGGTAAACCACCAGGCGGTCAGACTGCCCCCTAAAAGACCCGCTATTTTCTGCATGATTGTTTCGGACAGCTTTAAGATGGGGCGGGTTGCGGCCAGTGCCATGATCGTTACCACGAACATGGCTTCAACGAAATTGACATCATAAGCAATGTAATTGACTGCTGTTTTCCAGTCGAAAAAGCCGATGATCGCCATCAGCAGGGCCAGGGCCCACAGTCCGAAGATGACCTCCACTTCTCCCAGGAAGTGAAACAGTTCAGCCCCGTAGTGAACCGAGTCCATGTCAGCGAGTCCCTGCCTTACCTTATCCTCGTGTGTGCGTTCCCATTGGTGCGCTATTGTCATGAACCTGCTGGTGAGGAAGGTGTGGACAATAGCACAAAAGAAGATTAACATGGCTACCAGATTGAAGGGCTCTTTCCGGGCACGGTTCCACAGAATCTCAATGATACCGGTCATGCCCTGGTCATCATAACTTTCCAGACTGCGCGGGAAAGGTGCTTTCTCCTCGGGTGCTGCCGCCTGACCGGTTTCGACTGCAATCCATAGCCCTATCGTGCACAACAAGAGCATGCCGATGATCAACGATAGGTTGCTTGTTCGCCACATTTTATGTTTCCTCCATGCCAACGGCCCGTTTCGCAGATATCTCTCGATCTGTACATATACTTGGCCGTAGCATATCATCTCGTTTCTACTTTGTCATCCATGATGGTTCTTCAAGCTTTGGGCATAGAGAAATGCTGGATAATATCTAGCTGAATTACTAACATTAATTAAATATTTGATTTCAGACAGCATGTTGAAAGAATCAAAAAGGGCACCTGTTTAGCATGGAATTTGACTCAGAAAACGAATGAATGGAGTGGGAAAGTAACCTGCCGAATTAAATGGGAATACCGTTATAGTAAACAATAAACGAATTAATAACATATTGATATAACATTATAACTAAGCCAATCAAACTATTTTTATAAATATAAAAAAAAAGCTTGACAAGTGATGAAGATATAAACTACCAATAAGCCAAGGGTGATTATCGATCCCAATCATGATGACCCTAAAATGTCGAGCAAGGTCAGGTCCGGAATAACTAGGTCAGGCAAAATTCATTCGGGTTGAACTTGATGTAGAAAAAGCTGGATATGACAGAGTGAGGCAAAGCGTTTCGCAGGTCAAGACTGGTATGGCGATGCAGGCTAAAGCCCGCAAGGATGGAGGTTGGCATAAGAAAACCAGACAAGACCGGATGATGCGCGGAGCCGAGCAAGGTCAGGCTTGGTATGACTAGGTAAAGTAAATCCTGTAAGGGATGAACAAGCCTAAGAAGGCTAGGCAAGACAGCGTGAGGCGTTGTGACAAGCAAGGTTGCGCTTGGTATGACTAGGTCAGGCAAACCCGCAAGGGTGAACACGGCGTAGGAAGATCGAACAAGACATCGCGAGACACGACGAGGAACAACGTCAGGTCGGGCATTACCAGACGAGGCAAAACCTGCGAGGGTTGCGTACCGGATGGTAAGACAGAGCAGGACAGAGCGAGACAGGGTGCTTGGCAAGGTCAGGTGGAGCATGACCAGGTTAGGCGATACTCGCGAGGGTGTAGCCTGATGAGGAAAGCTTAACAGGGCAATGCGACGCATCCGGGCTAAACATGATCGGCACTATCAAACGTGTGTGTCGATAATACCTGGGGCAGCAGGATTAATTTTCTGCTGCCCATTTTTTTTATTCAGAGCGAACCTTTTACCCCCGAAGGGTAAACACCATGGCAAAATCGATATTTTCCTTAGAATTCATCAGGGGAAATGTCCAAGAAACAACACTGTCACAACGATATTTAGTATAATAATGTATCATTATCTATTATTTGCCATGTTGTTTATGCAACGATGGGGTTTACATTGGATACCATTCGCAACAATACTTACTATAATACCTATGGGTTACGAGAATGAATGAACTTGATGTATTTGCACCTATAAGTACCGGTCCATGACCTCCGGAAACAATAATAATTCCCGTGATTGGAATTGCAGCAGTGTTGTTGGTTGGAAGGTATGGTGGCTCGTTTCTTAAATTCCTATCAAGTATATGGAGAAAAGAAGGGGGCAATGCTTGTAGAAAGACCAGGTCTTGACTACCAATAATAAAAACCCAAACAGGGTATCTATTGAAGAACCTCGCAGCATGCGAAGCACTGCCGCAAGGCTGAACCTACGGGGAATGCGCTCGCTATTGCGGTTCAATTTGTTAACCTACAACGAAGGAGGAATGTCGATGCGGATCGAACTCAGTAAAAATACAGTGGAATTTACACCCGAAGCCGATTATGAGAAGACCATGCTAGAGGGGCTGTGGCGTATGCTTGTGGACTGTTCTCGCTTCAACCAGAAGCTGGTGCCGGTTGGAGAGTATGTACCCGACAAAAATAACACCGCCATGTTTGCAGTTGAAGGAGAGAAAGGTGAAGAGGAATATCCTGTGGTTTATGTGGATAAGGACACTACCTGCTATTGTCAGACATGCAACAAATACGTCAATCTCAAAGCCGGCGACCGCATTCCGCCATGCTGTGGAAAGTTAATGGAGCTGTTAGACTAAATCGATATGCGGTGATGATTATCGGGTTTTTAACGATGACGAAGAACGTAATCGAAATGAGGTGGAGCGAATTTCCAGCACCAATTATGATGCAATGGAACAATTTGATGAAATGTTCCAACGCGTGGGTGAGGTGATCCGGCTCTCAACATGGCTTGTTTAATCTATGGCCGTTTTCCAGTCATAACGCCGTTTGACAAACTTCAAAACCAGGGACGTATCTGTTTTGAGAAGTCCATCAATCTTATTTATTTTATTGGCAATTACCTCATTGAGGTCGTCAATGGACTTGGCATTGAATTCTGCATAAATATAAGCAGAGCCGGTGGCATGAACGATATACCAGATCTGATCTATCTTGCTCAATTCTTTACTGACAGTATCAATTTTTTTAATATCAACATCTATTCTAAGCATACCCACAACTTCGAATCCAAGTTTCAGCGGATTGCTCACGGCAACTATCTGAATGTATTCTTCCTTAGTCAAGCGATTGAGCCTGCTTCTGACTGTGGCTTCGGAGATTCCTATTTTCTTGGCGATCATCGTGTTGGGCATTCTTCCATCTTTTTGAAGCAATTCAATAATCTTGCAATCCGTCTGATCTATTTTTGCTTTCATTCTCAAAGGTCTCCTTTACAATCTCCATGATCTATACTCTTTTTGGCCGTCTTGGCACGTCTTGAACCTGCATTACCTAACTTCCCATACCATCCGGGCACCAACAACCCTTGCGGGTGCCGAACGATAAATCCAACGTGTGCAACGATAAACAACATTATTTCTATAAAAACATACTAAATTAGAAGATTATAGTGTTGTCAATTTATTAATATCGATTTTTATTTTGATAAATAGTGTGCTTCCCTAAAATAAGGTCGTGTTGAACCGCAACAGCGCTCGCTAACCCCGTGTCTTGCCGTGGGGTTAGCGAGCGAATCTATCACATTTGTCAAGATAGTGTTCCGGTTACTCAGATTAAACCTTGATTGAACTTCCCTGAGGATCATAGGGTGCTCTCAAGTGAATCGTGACAGGATATTTTTTATCTTCCACTTCTATTTCATATTTATTACCCATGATCCATTCATCGGTGATACCATCTTTATTGGAGAGGTAGACCATGCCAATGGCGTGACCCGTCACATGAGAATAGGAGCCGTGTGTGTTTTCGCCCACAATCTCCCCATTACAATAAACAGGTTCATCATGGTAGATCAAAGGTTCTGGGTCGTCGATGGTAAAGATGACCAGTTTTCTCTTGAGCCCTTCTTCCTTTTGTTTAAGAAGTGCATCTTTACCGATAAAATCGTCTTTGTTGAGCTTGACCGCAAAACCAAGACCCGCTTCAAAAGGCGTATCATCGGGTGTAATGTCTCCACTCCAATGCTTGTATCCCTTTTCCATTCGAAGGGAATCCAGAGCGTGGAGGCCGCAGGGCTTGACATTGAATTCTTCGCCCGCATCCATGAGTGCATCAAATATTCCCTGGGCAAAGGGTGTGGGGATATAAAGCTCCCAACCCAGTTCCCCGACAAAACTCATCCGGATGGCAAAGGCGCTGGCATATCCAATATGAATGTCCTTGGCCGTGGCAAAGGGAAAGGCATCATTGGAAAGATCGGTATCGGTGATTTTGCTCAGAAGATCCCTTGACTTGGGACCCATAACACCCAGCATGGTATAGGACCAGGTAACATCGGTCAGAACAGCATGGGCATCCTCTGGTATATGGCGTGAGATCCAGTCAAAATCCCGTACAGTGGTGGCTCCGGCCGTCACAATGAAAAATTTGTCCTCTGCCATTTTTGTTACCGTTAAATCGGCTTCGATACCACCCCGTTCATTGAGCAACTGGGTGTAGACAACCTTACCCACAGGTACGGCCACGTCATTACCACACAATATCTGCAGAACTTTTTGGGCATCCTTGCCCTGGAATAGAAATTTACCCATGGACGTCAGATCATAGATGCCGACATTTTCACGGATATTCATGTGCTCCTGGGCAGAATATTCAAACCAGTTCTGGCGACCCCAGCTGTATTCATATTTGGGTTCCACGCCTTCAGGGGCAAACCAGTTGGCTCGTTCCCAGCCTGAAACCACGCCAAAGCAGGCACCAAGATCTTTTAAGCGATCATGGATAGGTGTTTTTAATACATCTCTGGATGAAGTGGGCTGTTTAAAAGGAAAGTGGTCGGTATAGAGATTGCCGACAGCCTCCACGTTAACACGTTCTTCAATATATTTAAGATTGTTTTGCCAGGGGTTATAGCGTCGAACATCCACGGACCAGAGATCCATTTCGGGGTATCCCTGAACAATCCAGGTGGCAATGGCCATACCGGCGCCGCCGGCACTGGTAATACCCACCGAATTCATACCGCAGGCCACAAAAAAGTTTTTTACACCCGGAGCTTCTCCCAATAGATAAGATGTGTCCGGAGTAAAACTTTCAGGTACCGTTGTAAGGTTGGTGACACCGGCTTCAGCAAAAGCAGGAACCCGGATAATGGCATTTTTAATGAACAGATCCATCTGGTCCCAGTCTTCATCCAGTTGGGTATGTTCAAAATTATCCGGAATGCCTTTCACTCCCCAAGTTTTTGCATCCGGCTCGAATCCGCCCATGAGAAGACCACCCATCTCTTCTTTGATATAAATATAGCCGTCCATATCCCTAAGGTATGGCATCTCTTTGTAGACACCTTCAATGGGTTCCGTGCACATATGCATATGCTCGGCTGCAACCAGGGGGAGACTTACACCCACCATTTTGCCCACCTCTCTTCCCCACATTCCGGCACAGTTGACGATATACTCACAGCGGATATCACCCTGGTCTGTTTTTACACCGGACACGGCACCCTGGCTTAGGTCGATATCAAGAACCTTGATATTTTCCAGAATCTTGACGCCCCCCATGCGCGCACCCTTGGCCAGGGCTTGGGTGGTATCCTCAGGGTTGGTGACACCGTCATCGGGCTGGTACCATGCGCCGGTCAAATCATCGGTTTCCATGATCGGAAAAAGACGTTTGGCTTCCTGCATACTGATTTCCTCCATCCTGATACCGAATGCCCGCGCCATACCCAGGGACCTCAGGTATTCACTTCTCCTGGCCTGGGTCCGGGACACACGGATGGAGCCGTGGCGTTTGTAACCGGTGGGCTGGCCGGTTTTCGCTTCGAGTCCGGCATAGAGGTCTGCACCATACTTGGCAAGCTTGGTCAGAGGGCTCGTGGACCACAATTGCCCCAAAAGACCGGCTGCTGCCCAGGACGTTCCAGAAGAAACTTTCTTGCGTTCCAACAGCACCACATCTTTCCAGCCCTGTTCAACCAAGTGATAAGCCGTGCTGCAACCCACAATGCCGCCTCCGATAATAACCACTTGGGCCTGGCTGGGTAATTGATTGCTCATTTTTCTTCTCCTATCTTTTAATTGTTTATGAATACCTTTATCCGCCTTCGCAGAATACCAAGGGCTTGCCCGTAGATGAATGCCAAAAACATCGGTTGATTGCTACGGCGCGATGTCACCCCACAGATGAGGCGGATACCACGGCGTAGCCGAAGGCGAAGACGGGTATTTTAATGGGACCACGGGTTTACCCGTGGGGATCCATAAGTATTATCTTTTGGAATTCACCTCTTTGACGGCTTCTTCAAATACCCCAAGCGTAAAATCCGCATCTTCATCCGTATGGGCTGCGCAGGTAAAGAAAGGTTCTCTTGAATCAATATCCGGCATTACGCCTCTTTGAAACATGGCTTCAATGACATCCTCATAAAATCCGTGGTCACCGTTTGACCAGTCTCTAAATTCATTTACACGTTCTTTTTCGGTAAAAACAATACCCGGCATGGTATCAGGTCCTTGAACAACGGCAGGAATACTCTGTTCTTTTAGAATCTTTGTGAAACCCTCAGCCAGTTTTCGACCGTGTGCGCCTGCTTTTTCCAGGGCACCTTTTTCTATTTCCTCCATTGTCGCACAGGCGGCTGCTGTTGCTGCCACGTTACCACAATAGGTACCACCATGGGCGATCTGCTGATAACCAATCTCCCCCATGACTTTTTTCGGTCCCGCAATGACCGCTAGAGGAAACCCATTGGCAATTGACTTGGCATAGGTCATCAAGTCGCCTTTAACATTAAAATACTCCTGGGCACCCCCTTTGGCAATTCTAAATCCGGTTTTTACTTCGTCCATGATCATGACAATGCCATATTCATCACAAAGTTTACGAACAAACTGCAAATAACCGTCCTTTGGCATTGTGGAAGCCAGGTTTCCCATCAATGGTTCAACAATAATACAAGCGATATCACCCCAGCCTTCTTTCACTTTTCTTTCCAGGATTTCTTCATCGTTAAAAGGAACATTGATGACTAAATCGTTAATTGCCTGGGGGATTCCGGAGCTATGCGGAATATTTAAGGGATTTCTTCTATAGCCGCACCCGGGATTCGGTGGCTGGCAGCTCCACAATGTATAGTCGTGGAATCCATGGTATGCGCCTTCAAATTTTAAAACTTTATTGCGACCCGTATATGCTCTTGCCATTCGAATAGCATGCATGGTCGCTTCTGTGCCTGAGTTTGCAAATCTGACAAGATCGACACCTGTCATACTTTTAATTTTCTCAGCGGCTTCAATTTCATATTCATGGGTCATGGCAAAAGAGGTTCCTATCTTAATCGCCTCTGCTACCTTGTCACAAACGGCTTTGTTTCCATGTCCAAGAATTACCGGCCCAAAACCTAGACGATAATCAATAAACCGGTTGTCATCCTGATCATATAGATAACCACCAACCCCTTTTTTTACGATAAGTGTCTCTTCATCACCCCAGTATCTGAAGTTTGAATTAACACCAAGGGGCATTGCCTTCTTTGCTCGTTCAAGAAACATTTGTCTGGTTTTGGGTCCGCTTTTCATATCTCACTCCTTATTGTAAATTAGTTTTTTTGTATCTTCATTCTTGTTATGAGCGACAACCATTTCATTCAATTGCGATTTTACCGAATGTAATTTATATATCAATTGGTTGTCAAAAAGAATGTTTTTAAAAATCAATTGTGATTCAAGATAGAGGCTGATTTGTTTTCCATCTGCTTACTTAGATTGTAACACAGATATGCCTTTCTAACGGTGTCAATGATTTCCCATGTCCCTTTGCTGTTCTCCGGAAAGAAAAGGACATCACCGGCTTTTATTTCAATGGGGTCACCATTTTCGGGATGAAAAATAGCATGCCCTTCTAAAAATGTCGTAAATTCTGCCTGCATTATTTCACGCGTAAACTTGCCTGGTGTACATTCCCAAATACCGCCTTCGGAACCATCTTCGTTTTCAATTATCTGAAGACCTCTTAAATGACATATAGGTTCTCCTATAGTTTTGGGTTTGCCCCAGTCGTCTATTTTATCGGAGACGATATTTTTCGCACTTTTTAGTTGCTTAATGGGCATGGTAGTTTTTCCTTTCGGTTACGTCAAACAATAGACATAAGAGTGCATTTTGATTCTGCTGATATCACCTTACAAAAAAACCCCTTGTTTTTAAGACAAAAGAACAAGGGGCAAAAAAACGAAAAGAGTTTTTATTGAAGAGTACCCTGCAGCATGCTGCAGGGTACTCTTCCCGGTAAGGATTTTATCTATTTGATTCGTTCGCTGACCTGACTGCCCTGATGAACCGGGAATTCCGCTTCGCTCCAACAAACTACGAGGAACGCGCTCACTATTTCCGGTCAATGATATGATCTACGGTGATATCGAGCTTTTGTGCTTCATTGAAAAAGTATTTTCTTTCAGCAGCATTTAATACTTCAGGTGCTATAGCCCCTTTTTGTTGAATCACATCATTGACCAGCATCTTGGTAAAAATAAATGCACACTGCCCGGTCAGGTAGGATTCATGGGTTAAGCCTGATTTTTCAAAAGCCTCGATCAAACCCGGTGCATTGACATAGCTCGTTATCCGGACAGGTCCACCATCTTTTTTCCCTTCTACCAAGACCTGGAAGGCGCCTTCTTCTAAAATAAGGCCTGCATCGATGATCTCCTTGATTTCTTCCTGGTATTTGGGTGCCGGCGGTGCATTCGCTATGGTCAGGTCAAAGGGGATATATTTCATCCCGTTATGTTCTTTTTCTTCGAAAGACAGGAACCCCATGTTATAAAGTGCCTGTGACAGCTCAACATGGGGGCCGCCATACCGGAAGAGGATGTTTTTGACACCTTTGAGGCAACTATCCGCATTGATCCCCATAGTGATGGGCTCCTCGTGAGCGTGATCCACCATGCGAATGGGTTTGTCAATGCCTTTGAATGTCATCATGACAGGATTGGCAAATGGCTCTGTCTGGACAAATATTCCATTTTCAAACCGTGTCGGGGTTTCGGCCATATCTTCAAATGCAACCTCTGGTGACCACCAGAAGGGGATGAATTTTTTTGACCAGACGCCTTCGTAAACATTCATTTCAATCCGGTCGCATGAATCCATCATCTCTGCGGTTTCCCTGACAATGACATTGACAAGACCGGGCGCACTACCGGTGTTGGTCATTGCCAAAACACCTTTTTCTTTAAATTTTTTACCCTGCTCGTCAAAAATGAATCTTGTTGCCTGTTGAGAGGTTTGACCATCGATGTATGTCATGCAAAGATCCTGGTAATAGGCCCCAAGCTCAAGTGCGGCTTCCATCACATTGAGATTGAACTGGATGGGTAAGCCGTTTACAATGATGTCTGCCTTGTCGGCTGCGGTGGTAATATCTTTGACATCACTGGCATTGACCTGGACAGCGATCGCTTTTTCCAGTGTCTTCCCAAGTTCTTCAGCTGCCTTAAGATCATAATCCGCACAAATGATTTGTGATACATTTTCCTCTTCATTTAGACGTTTTGCGATGGTGCTTCCCTGGGCACCGACACCAACAATCATTACCTTCTTCATTCTGGATCCTTTATTAGTTGTTTGTTAAAAAATAACCCAATATTCTTAATGCCTTGCTTGTTACTTCTTCCGGGCAATCTGAGAGAGATATGCCTCTATGTTTGTTTTTTACTGTCATCTTATTTTCGGAACGGAAAAATAGCATTTTTTTCTTTGAGCCTAAATAATCAACCAACTTTTGTCAATATTAATGTTGACAATATTTGCGCATTCAATTAAATTTAGAGCAATTATTCACGAAATCAGTAAAAAAATTGGGTTTTGAATGGATCCTAACGGGGAAACCCGCGGTCCCATTAATATACCCGTCTTCGCCTTCGGCGGGTACGCCCGTGGTATTCTGCGAAGGCGGATAAAACTATTTCGCTGTTTTGACTTCTAAACGAATGATATTGTTCAGAACATTTTCAGCATACATGCGATTACCGAAAACATACAGGGCTTAGCATGGATTCAGAAATTTTGGACCGATACGACATTACATCTGACAACCGCTTTATTATCGATGTTAACATCCCAGGCCCGGATGAGTTATTTGAAAAATATGATGAGAATGCCTCTTTTTACAAAAAAGACCTCAATACCAGGTTTGAAAACTATCTTTTAGATTGTGCAGATGAAATTGGGTTGAAAAACAACTTTATCATTCGTATCGGGCTTCCGGAAGACCAGGCAACAAAAACAGATGAAGGGGATATCATTTACAGTTTTAAGCAGTATTTTAAATATTGTATCTTTAGCTGTCAAAAAGAGATAAAGAAGATTTCTATGCGCATGCTGCTGCACCTGGGGCTTGCCATTTCAGCCCTATTATTGCTGATGGTTTTCAATGCAGCAAATGCAGTTTCCATAACCGGATTTTCCAGCCTTGTAACTTCAGGGCTTCCAGCAGCCATATGGGTACTATTGCTGACCGGGTTTTCACGGTTTTTGTTTCGGTTAATGTCTCAGCGATCCGAAATAAGGATGTACCGAGCTTTAAAAAATAAAAGGGTTGATTTTGTATATAATGGAAAGCAGACATAAGCTCAGGAAAAGTGGATGGGAAACCTTGATAGGGAAGGGGGAACGTAAATGGGCTTAAAGCGATTTCTATTAAGAAAGGTGGTGGCAGCGATCGTGACCATTGCCGTGATTATATGTGCAAACTTTTTTATTTTCAGGATTGCGCCGGGCGATCCTGTGAGAATGATGTTCAGGGATCCCAGGGTAAGCGCTGAAAACCTGGAGTTGATGAAGAAAAATTTCGGGTTGGATAAACCTTTGAGTGGTCAATTCGTGGCCTATGTAAAAAAT
>RCNC010000459.1_pt1 | contig 25977 bp, 21 predicted proteins | sample 2041301 | NCBI WGS metagenome assembly RCNC01 (sample SAMN09708231, study PRJNA481090) | Marine sediment metagenome, whole genome shotgun sequencing project. | biome: marine sediment; feature: ocean; material: sediment; isolation source: Sewage treatment plant 13A marine sediment (STP13A) ... | reverse complement strand
TATCCAGAATTCTGGATAAAAAAAAGCTGCCAAAAATAAATTTGGCAGCTAATTAAATTGTTACTTCTTACTTTGATTAAGCTGTTTTTGGTTTAAACCAATTTTGAAATTTTTTCTGAATAACAACTGATAGTCGGTACATAACCGGAACCAGGATCAGGGTAAGGAATGTAGCAAAACTCAAACCAAAAATCACGGTCCATGAAATTGGGCCCCAGAAAGCAACCATATCTCCACCAATATAAAAATCAGGTTCAAAGCTACTTAACAATGAGCTAAAATCAATATTTAAACCCACTGCCAAGGAAATCAAGCCCATTATAGTTGTTATCGCTGTAAGCAAAACAGGCCTTAAACGGGTTTTACCACCCTGAACAACACATTCTGTTGCTGCATCTATTGGTAGAAAAGCCCCTTCTTCTAAGCCCAATTCTTCTCTCTTTCTGGCTTTTAATAATTCGATATAATCAATCAGCACTATGCCGTTATTCACCACAATTCCAGCGAGTGAAACAATCCCAATTCCCATCATTACCACTACGAAATCAAAACCAAAGGTTGCCAGTCCTCCAAATACTCCAATCGTACTGAACAATACAGTCATTCCAATAATAGCTGGTTTTATAATAGAATTAAATTGTGTGACCAGAATCATAAGTATTAGTGTAACAGCAATAAGCATGGCCTGAACAAGAAATGCCATTGATTCTTCCTGTTCCTGCTGTTCACCGGTAAACGCCCAGGCATATCCCTCTGGCATTTCAAGTCCTGTAAGGCGTTCAGCAATTTGCTCATTAATTGTAGTGGCATTATAGCCTTCAATCACATTTGAAAATATTGTAATTACCCGCTTCCTGTCTTTCCGGTTTACTGTGCCATAGGTGGAGCTATATTGAATCTCAGCCACAGATGATAATGGAATTTTAATCGAGTTTCCATCTTCCATAAAGGATATTTCCTGGTTCATTAATGAAGGAACACTATACCTGTACTCATCTTTCAGTCGTATTACAATCGGGTATTCATCTTCGCCAACTTTAAAATCGGAAATCTCCTTACCATATAATGATGTTCTTATATTCATAGCAATCTGACTGGTACTTAAACCATACCTCCTGGCTTTTTCCCTGTCAATGAGTACCACCAATTCTGGTTTCCCAACGTCTAGATCAATTTTCAATCCTTCAATTCCTGGAATTTTCGCATTTTCAATATATGCCTTTACAATATCGGTTTGTTCAATAAGTTCTTGAAAATCTGCACCACTCACTTCTATATTTATAGGTTTTCCTGATGGTGGCCCCATTTGACTTTTTTCTATGGATATGATAATTCCCGGATATCTTCCAATAAATATTCCACTGAGCCTTGCCATTATTTCTGAAGTATTTTTCCCTCCTCTATACTGATAATCAACGAAGTCAATGGTAGTTATTGATTTATGCGATTCGTCTCCAATGGTAAACTCATCCGGAGATCCTTTGCCCACAGTAGTTAAGACTGACTTTACAATGTCCTCGTCATTTTTCATTGCCTCATACAGGTCATTCTCCAATTTCATGGCAAATGTATCCGATGCATAAATACTTGTTCCAATAGGATGTTCTGCAATAACATTAATAAAACTTGGATCAGAATCCGGGAAAAAGGTAATTTTTGGATTTCGGGAAACAAAGAACACCATGGTTCCTACCAGTAAAACAATTGTTCCTAGAAAAGCCAACCATGGGTTTATTCCTTTTAGGGAAAACTTCAATACTTTAAGATAAATATTCTCAAGCCAGGGCAAAAACTTGTTCTGAAACCATTGGCCAATTCTTTGAAAAAGTAAAATATTTAAGAGCATAATAATAGCAAACAAGGCTGCCAGATTAGCTATGGTATAAACCTTTGCAAGGTAGCCAAGAATTGCTACTACAGATAAAACTGCAATTGCAATCCAGTTTCGTTTTCTGCTTTTTTTCTGATCAATTTCACCCTCTGGTTTAATGTATAGAGATGACAACACGGGTATGATCACCAGAGCAACAAACAAGGATGATGTTAAAACAATAATAAGGGTAATAGGCATAGTTTTCATAAATTCCCCCGCCATACTCTGCCAGAAAATTAAAGGAAAGAAAGCAGCCAGTGTTGTAATAGTCGAAGCAATAATTGGACCTGCTATCTCACCAACTGCAAGGCGAGCAGCCTCAAGAGGCTTGTACCCAAGCGTAATAAATCGATATATGTTTTCCACCACCACAATGGCATTATCCACAAGCATCCCCAATGCAAGAATAAGAGCAAATAGGATTATCATGTTTATTGTATAACCCAAAAAGCTTAATACAATAAAACTGGTAAACATAGAAAGTGGTATTGCCATACCCACAATCATGGCATTTCTTGACCCCAGAAAATAAAACAAAACGAAAACCACGAAGATTACACCCATTATCATGTTGTTCACCAGGTTGCTAAGCTGCTTCCTGACCATTTCAGATTGATCATTGGTATAATCTATGATAAGATTTTCAGGAAGAACATTTGTGGTTCCCGGATCATTCATTAACTCAAATATCTGGTCGGTAGCTTTTAAAAGGTTTTCTCCGCTCTTTTTAATAACCTGTAAGGAAACAACCGGATTTTTATTTAAACGAGTGAAGTTGGTTGGATCTTCAAAACCATATATTATGTCCGCTACATCTTTCAAATAAATAATTTTGCCCTCATCGCGCTTTACAATTACATCACCTATTTCAGATATATCTACAAATTCACCAAATATCCTAATTGATCTTTGAAAATTCCCCTGGATTAATTCCCCACCTGACATGGAGATATTTTCAGCTGTAACGGCAACCTCAATATCAAAAAACGAAAGATTATAAGCCTGCAGTTTAAAAAGATCTACATTAATCTTGATTTCTTTTTCGTTGACTCCTTTAATATCAACCCTGGATATTTCCGAAATAACCTCCACCTTATCCTGCAATAGTTCTGCATAATCTCTCAATTCGTCATTGCTAAAATCACCGGATAAATTAATATAGATAATAGGGAATTCTGCCATGTCAATATCCATTACAGCAGGATCAGTAAGAAGATCGTTTGGTAGCTCACTTTTTGCAATGTCAACCGCATCTTTTACATCTCTTAGCGCTTTATCAATATCCGTATCAAAGGTAAATTCAACTGTAATTAGTGAAATATCCTGCAAGGAGTTTGAACTCAATGTTTTTAAATGTTCAACTGACTCTATTTCCTTTTCAAGAGGCCTTGTAATCAAATTTTCAATATCTGCAGGAGCGTTTCCCGGATATACGGTTTGCACCATTATGGTAGGAAAGGCAACTTCGGGATACAACTCTTTGGGCAAATTATTAAATGAAATCATCCCAAATATGATAATTACCAAAGTCAATAAAATAACCGTGTTTCTGTTATTTAGGGCCAGGTTAGTAATTTTAAATTGCCGACTCTTATTTTCTTTCATCAATATTGGTTCTAAATGGGTAATATTCTATTTTTCTAAATGGCCTCATCTACCACAGTTACTTCCACTCCAGCTGAAACCAGGTTATAACCTACCACAATCACACTTTCATTTTCATTTAGTCCTTCCATGACCATTGTTTGATTGTTATAGGTAATACCGGGTGTGATGTAGGTCTTTCTTGCTATGTATAAATCATTTTGCTTTTCAACCACATAAAGAAAAGAACCAGAGAAATCTTGTTTGATAATATAGGAGGGAACAACAAGGGCATTGTCATCCGAAAAATCATTGAGCCGAATTCTGGAAATCATATTGGGCCTAAGTTTTCCGTCTTTATTATCCAATTTTATTTCAATTCTGAAAGTCCGACTTTTTTCATCTATTACTTGTCCAATTCTGTGAATGCTTCCATCCAATTTCATGTCGGAATAAATGGGAAATGTAATTTCTGCCTGATCTCCTTGGTGAATACTTGGAAGATAGGATTCGGATACATCTCCATAAATCTTCATTTCAGACAAATTTACAATATGTAAAATCTCGCGCCCCATGGAGGCAAGTTCTCCGTTTTTAACCGAAATTCTATCAATCACACCATCAAATGGGGCACGCAAACGAGCCATAGCCATTTGTGCCTGTAAGGTACTCAGTCGGCTTTCAAGCGATTCCTTATTATTCTTAGCTTGTAAAAATTGCATCTCTGTTCCTATATTCTGCTCCCACAGTTGCTTTTGCTTTTCATATGTTTTTTGGGCCAGGTCAAGGCTTGTTTTCACTTCACGAATGCTACTTTCTGCAATACTGGTGTTCAGAGTCAGCAGCAATTGACCCTTTTTCACAATATCACCCTCTTCAACATAAATTTTATTAATCTGACCAACAATTTCCGGGCTCACAATGGCATCTTCTTCGGCCTGTACAGAACCGTTAATTTCAATAAAGTGTTGAAAAGTAACCGGGGTCAAATTTTGAACCTCAACGATAGTGTTACTACTTTTTACTTCACCCGTACCTGGATTCCCCTGATTATTTTGATCTTGTTCTGGCTGGCTGCAAGAAGTTAAAATTACCAACACTAAAAAATAAATTGCTTTTTTCATGATTTTAATACTTATTATAATCTATAAACGGTTCATTGCTTTATCAAGCCTGATCTTAGCATTTAAGAGTTCAAGCAAGGCTGTTAAATAATTTGATTCTGTTATTAAATATTGATCATTAATTTGTGTAAATTCAAGACTGGAAGTAATTCCTTCTCCAACCTTTATTCTCGTTTTATCCAGAATCTTTTTTGAAATTTGCACATTTTCTTTTTCACTCAGGTATTTTTGATATGCGGAAATAAAATCCGAACGAGCTTGTTGATTTTCCAGGATCAATCCATCTTCAACCAGTTTTTTCGTATTACCTGCTTTTTCGTATTCAATTTTTAACTGGCTTACCTTGGCTTGTCTTCCCCAACTTGAGAAAATTGGAAAGTTTAATGTAAATCCAAGAATGGAAGAATAATACCATTTTTGACTGGGATCAAAAAAGTTAAATTCATCTCTCATGGCTGACCAGTTGTTATTATATACCGCACTTAAACTGGGTAAATACTCTGCCTTTTGTCTTTTCATATTTAGTTGAGCCAAATATTCTCGGGTTTCAGAAAGTTGAAAATCAATGTGGTTGAGAACGTTAAATGGGTCTTCCAGGGTTTGCTCCAGGTTTACCCCAACAATAATATCTTCCAGCTTTTCTTTCAATTGAATTTCAATATTCAGGTCTATTCCCATCTGATACTTTAGTAGTTTGTAAGAAACTTCTATCTGGCTTAAGGCTGTTCTTTTTGAGTTTTCGAGTGAAATCAAGGATACTCGTATTTGATCAACATCTGTTTCTTCAACAAAACCCATTTCATACATCTTTTGTGTTTCAAACAGAGTCTTTTGTAAATTTTGAACGTTACTGTCAATTATTATATAAGTTTCTTCCGCTAAAAGCGCCAGGTAATAATTTTGGGCAATGAATTCTTTTGTATCGATTTCCGTTTTTTGCAAGCTCTGTTCCTGTGATTCTCTATATATTTTCGCAGCCTGCAAACCTACAATGTAAGGCCCACTAAAAATAAGCTGATTTGCAGCAATGGTCCCTACCGCATTATGTTGGGTGCCAAATTGAACCTCAACATTTTCACCTGGCTGTCCAATAATTTCACCCGGTAATATGGTTGTCATTAGGTTTAAGTTGTTATTATAATTAAATGATGAAGTTACCTGCGGTAATCCAAGTGCTGTATTCTCCCATATTACTTTTTGTGCTTGCTCTACATTTAATTGTGCATTTTTAATGTTCAGGTTGTTTTCCAGCGCAAAGTCCTGTGCTTCATTCAGGGTAAAAGCTCGGAACTTGGTTGTATCCTGTCCATGCAATGGCAAAGCGAACAATATACACCCAAACAATATCAATAGTAAATTAGTAGTATTTTTCATTTGTACAGCAATTAATTTTTTAGTTTCAATTTATCGACATTTTGCTCAAGGAATTCAATGCCTTTTTGTGTAGCCAGGCCCCTTATATGATAAATAAACATTTCATAAAGGAAGTTGGAGGATGTATACTCTTCAACATTTTCAGACTCATCAAGCGGAATTTGCGACATTCTTAGCAAATACATTTTCGAGATAATTTCCTCATCCAAATCTTCTCTAAACAATCCTTCCTTCTTCCCCTTCCTGATATTATAAAGCATCGACTTCATAGTCTTTTCTTTCTTTAGATCATGTATTCTCTTATTGATTTCGGGGTAGTATTTCCGCAGGTCATACTCTTTAGATGGATTTGTCTCCCTTATAATCTGATTGATCATGCTATGAACAACAAATAGATCTTCAATAGCATTTCTTTTAGAATTCCCGTTTTTTAATGGCCGTCTGGCTGAAACTTCATACATCATTACTTTTTCAACCAGATCTTCTTTGTCAGTTACATGCTGATATAAGGTTTTCTTAGAAATACAAAGCTCTTTGGCAACATCATCCATGGTAATACTTCGAATGCCATACCTATTGTATAAGCTGCTAACTTTAGTAAGTATATCTTCCAATTTTAAATTCATGCGGCAAATATAAACAAATAAAACAATGGAAACTAATTGCATGAAAAACGTTTCCTTTGTTCTAAAGATTTTTAACGTATAACAATTAGTAATAAAAATTGTTCTGTTGTAAAAAATTAGAATTGTTGCATAGAAAGGATTGACTCTGCTACAAGGAGGTCCGTTTTGCTAGTAATCTTTAGATTATTGGTATCCCCTTTTACGAGGTTTACCGAAACCCCCATATTTTCAATCATGGAAGCCTCATCGGTAAAAGAATTCTCATAGGGTTGGCAAAATGCCTTCTTTAAAAGGGTGCTTTGAAATACCTGTGGGGTTTGTATAAGAACATATTTCGACCTGTCCACCTTATGATTCTCAGCCTCATTTATTTCTCTCATAGATTCTATAACAGGGATGCAGGGAATAGCATTTCCCTCTTTCTCAGCACCTGCATAACAGCGACCTATTAATTCTCGTGTAATCAGGGGGCGAACACCATCATGAACTGCAACAACACCATCCTCTGGTATTATGTCAAGTGCGTTTTTTACTGAATGAAACCGGGTTTTTCCACCTTCCACAATACTTAACTTCGGCTTAAAATCATGTTGCTTGCAAAGGTTTCGCCATTCATTTAATTGATCAGAAGGCAGGGCCAGAACAATATTTAGCTCCGGATCAAATTTTCTGAAGGAAGATATGGTATGCATGAGGATAGGCTTTCCACTTAACAGTAAGAATTGTTTTGGGATTTCCTCCCCCATTCTTACTCCTTTTCCCCCGGCCACAATTAAGCAATGTCTTCTCAAAATGCAGGTTTTACTCTTTTTTGGGTGTCAGAATTATCAATTGTAAAGATAGGTGAAATCATCTGAATATTATTAATTCCTTGCACACTCAGTCAAAAAGGTCTACATTAGATTTCAAAAATATATAGTTATGGGGTTGAATACAATTCTAGATTTTCTACAGGAACTGAAAGAAAATAACAATCGGGAATGGTTCGCAGAAAATAAGAATCGATTTATTGAAGAAAAGCAGAAATTCGAGTTTTTCATAGAAATTCTGATTCGTGAAATTACAAAGTTTGATGAAGATATCGGAGCGCTCCAGGCCAAAGATTGTATTTTCAGAATATATAGGGATGTTCGTTTTTCAAAGGATAAGTCACCCTATAAAACAAATTTTGGGGCTTTTATGGTGCCCGGAGGAAAAAAAAGTGGCCATGCAGGTTATTACATCCATGTTGATCCAGATGAAAGCTTCCTTGCCGGTGGAGTTCATCTTCCCCCACCTGATATTCTTAAGAAAATCAGGCTTAGTATATTTGATCATACAGATGAATTTAAAGGCATTTTAGAAGATCCCAAGTTCATTAAAAATTACGGTGAGATAAATGCCGATAAACTAAAAACTGCCCCCAAAGGTTTTCCAAAAGAATTTCCAGATATAGATCTATTAAAATTTAAAAGCTTCACAGTTGTTGATTCAGTAAGCAAATCTGAACTTATAAAAGAAGATTTTCTAATAAAAGCAGCCAAAATCTTTAAAGTTCTTTACCCATATAACCAATTCCTAAATCATGCCATCAATGACTAAATCAATTCTCATGTCTTTACGACGAATTTATATTTATTTCGTCGCTGCTTCTGTCATACTTCCTTTACAGTCTTGTACTGAACAAGAGATAAACGAAACACCCAATGTCGTAATTATTTTTACCGATGACCAGGGATATGGAGATGTTGGTTCTTTTGGCGCCTACCAATTCACCACTCCACATCTTGATAAAATGGCCCAGGAGGGAATGCGATTCACTCATTTTTATTCTGCACAGGGAGTTTGCAGTGCCTCCAGGGCAGGTCTCCTAACTGGTTGTTATCCAAATAGAATTAGTTTTTCAGGGGCCTTAATGCCATGGTCAAAACATGGCTTGCATAAGGACGAAACAACTATTGCAGAAATGCTTCACGATAATGGCTATGCCACATGCATAGTGGGAAAATGGCATCTGGGATGGCAAGAACAATTCCTTCCTTTACAACATGGTTTTGATGAGTATTTTGGCCTCCCATATTCAAATGATATGTGGCCTGTCGATTTTGATGGAACTCCTGTGAATGAAAATTCTTCAAAGCCTCATAAAGCAAAGTACCCGATTCTCCCTTTAATAAAAGGCAATGTTAAAGTTGATGAAATTGAAACACTTGATGATCAGGCTCAGCTAACAACACGCTACGCTGAATACGCAGTTGACTTTATCAACCGCCATAGTGAGGAGCCATTTTTTCTATATTTAGCCCATTCCATGCCACATGTTCCACTGGGCGTATCAGATAAATTTAGCGGAAAAAGTGAGCAGGGTATGTATGGCGATGTAATAATGGAAATCGACTGGTCAGTTGGTCAGATTATTGAAGCATTGAAGAAAAATGGACTCGAGGAAAATACCTTAATAGTTTTTACTAGCGACAATGGCCCCTGGTTAAATTTTGGAAACCATGCCGGATCCACTGGTGGATTAAGAGAAGGCAAAGGAACCAGCTGGGAAGGCGGACAGAGAGAACCTTGCATAATGAAATGGCCCGGAAATATTCCAGCAGGAACAAATTGTAACAAATTATCATCCACAATAGATCTATTACCCACTATTGCAGCAATAACCGGATCCAAATTACCAACTAAAAAAATCGATGGAGTTGACCTCAGCCCTCTGCTAAGGGGTATTGAAGAAGCCAATCCCAGGGATAATTTTTACTATTACTACCATCGAAACAACCTGGAAGCCGTAAGAAATGGGAAATGGAAGCTGGTACTTCCCCATGGTTTTCGGTCCTATGAGGATGTTTTACCAGGCAATGATGGATTTCCAGGAGCATATGCACAGGGCAAAACCGAGCAGGCACTCTTTAACCTGGTTCGGGATCCAGGTGAACGATATGACGTTCAGGAATTATATCCTGAAGTAGTAAAGGATTTATTAAAGCTGGTGGAAGAAGCCAGGGCAGACCTGGGAGATGACCTCACTAAGCGCACAGGTGCAAATGTTAGGCCACATGGAGAATTAGCGGATAAACCTTAATCAAGCTTCCTAAAGCTAGTACTAATTCAAGAATTTTAGACACACAGGTGAGGGAACACTTAAAATATTCTCTGTGAAATCCAATTTGCCTGTTTGAGAATCTATCCGAAAAGTGACAATTGTATTGGTGTTCTGATTGGCTACAAGCAGGTAATCTCCAGCAGGATCGAGAGTAAAATTGCGTGGTGTTTCACCCAAGGTGGATTCAAAATCAATCAATGTAAGGATACCGGTTTTCTTATCAATAGAATAAGACACAATACTGTTATGGCCACGATTTGATCCATAGAGATATTTTCCTGAGGGCGAAATGTGGATATCTGCACAGGAATTGGAACCTCCAAAGTCTACCGGTAATGTTGAAATAGTTTGAATTTCCTGCAGGCTTCCATCTAAATCGTTAAAAGAAAAGGCAGTTATACTTGAGTTTAATTCATTAATAACATAAGCATATCTTCCCTGTGGATGAAAGGTAAAATGCCTGGGGCCTGAACCGGGTTCTAGATCTGCCCAGAGGGAATTTGCAGCAGTTAAGATTCCATTTTCCGGGATAACTTCATAAATCATAACTTTATCTATACCAAGATCAGAAACATAAGCAAAATTATCATCGGGGCTTAGAATTAAGGAGTGTGCGTGAGGAGCCTCCTGCCTGTTGGAATCTTTTCCAGATCCCTTATGCCGCATTAAACAACTCATTTCACCTATGCTTCCATCTATTTGAATAGGGTAAACCGACACATTTCCTCCCATATAATTCGAAACAAATATAAATTTACCTGACTTATCTGTGATTATATGACAGGGCGCCCCGCCATTACTTAATTGTTCGTTAATAAAATAAAGACTATCATTTTTATGATCAATCTTAAATGAACTTAACGCCCCCCCGGGCTTCCCATTAAATTCCATGGTTTCATTTACACAGTAAAGTGTTTTTTTATCCGGAGAAATTGTTAAAAAGGATGGGTTCTCTTTTTGTGCCACCAGCTTTAGCCCTGATAACTTGCCTGTATTCTGATTAAAAGAACACTGGTAAATTCCCTTGCTTTCACCCGATGTGTAGGTGCCAATGTATATTGTTTTGAAATTTTCTTGCATCCTTTGGTTCCCAGGATCATTAGAACAGCAATTCATTCCTAACATAAGGAATACCCATGCAAAAGAAAGTAATTTTTCGTATGCTATTATCATTTTTTTAAATTTAAATCAAGCTTGTAACCAAATTTCTCCTTCCATCATTATGTGGAATAGTTGTCAAGTAAGAATTGGCAAATCTGCAGTTAGATCTTTTGGCTCATTCTACATATCGTATTTTTCAACAATTGAAGATTATATAGTTAACTTTCTCATAATTTAGTTTACTTGAGAATTGCCTACCGAATATAATTATCGAATTACAAATGAGTTATTATTAAAAAGGGGACAAGCCAAAGCAGTACCTCCAGTTCACTGAAAAATTCTAACTAAATGAGAGGCCAAAGACTCAATTACAGATTCCCCTTTTCTGCATTTCAAATTAAATCCGCTTATAGTTTGAATAATCAGGATTTATAGGAGTACATTTTTGCAAGAATAATTTAACCATATCTTTTAAGGAATATCCTTTTCTGTATAAATTAATATCAAAATGCCAATCCATTTCATCAACATTTTTTTGCATTAGCTCCGGGTGAGTTTCTGTGAATGGAATTAAATAAGCATCTCTTTTAGCATAGTCGAAATAATTTGGTTGATCCAATCTGTTTTTAATGTATTCATCATCATAGTACCATTTCAACATACTCTCTGCCTTCTTATACATTTTCTCAGGGGGCCTTACCCAGCCATAATGATAGATGTGTGCGTCTATTAATTTTACATTTAGCTTTCGATTATCATCTATTCTAAATCCCTGGGCATCTCTGTAGGAATAAATTGACTTGTTGTTGCGAATAATTCTAATTTCGTTTTTATAAAAACTTGAAGATGCCCCTATATAATTATAGGAATGATAGAAGTGAGTATATTTAAATAACAGGCCCTCAACTTTCTTATTATTGAGAAACTTCACCATAGCATCTTTTATGTTTTGAAGATATTTTTCATGGACTACTTCATCTGCCTGAATATAAAAACACCAATCCGTTTCTTCGTCAATACTTTGAAAAGCCTTGTTGGTCTCAACGGCTAATACTTTTCCTCCATCCTTGAACGTTTCATCCCAGGTTGTTTCAATAAATTTAATTTTTGGACTATTAATTTCCTTCAAATATTCTAGAGTATTATCCTCAGAATCTCCTACAGAAACTATAAATTCATCGCAAACAGGTAAAATAGATTGAATGGATTCTTTTATGGGGTAGCCATATTTAACAGCATTTCTAACAATAGTAAAACCTGTAACTTTCATCTTATCCTATAATTACTTATTGATTAAACATGAGATGGAATATAACTGTCTTTGCATATTTACATTTTGAAAAATCCTGTTGTCAGACATTAGTACCACTCTATAATAGTTGTAATGCTCAAATATAGAACTTTCCTTAAAAAATCGACTGGTTAGCTCATAGTACCTTTAGGAATTACTAATAATCACAACATTGGCTTGATCAGTGAAATGTTGATATAAATAATCAAATATTTTAACCATGTAAAAGAAGAATTTTATTGGCAGTATTTTTTAATTACATAATAGGACTCTTTCAGTCCAAGTTCACCAGCCTTACTAATATCTTCACAGCCGTGATCCATATCATCAAGATATATATGAATCAAGCCTCTGTTAAAATAGGCTTCAGCCAATTCAGGGTTTAAAGAAATAGCAAACCTGTAATCGGAAATTGCACCGGGCAAATCATTGTTTAAGCTTTTAATATAAGCCCTATTGAAATAAGCCAACCCAAAGTTTGGATTTAAAACCAACACCCGATCATAAAGCCTTATAATTTCCTGATAGGCTCCTGCATTTTCATTTCTGCTGGTCTTTTTCAATTCTGCTTTTCTATCCTCTACCATCAAGAAATCGTTCTTCATATCAATAGCATTCAGCACCTCTGTTAATTGGTATTTTAAGGCTGCCATATTGAAATAGACAAGGTAGTTATCGGAATCTTTTTTAAGGGCTTTTCCCAGAAATTCAAATGCATTATTAAAGTCTTGTGATAAACCATAAATAGTTCCTTTTAGAAAAAAGTCCAAAAATGAATTCTCTTTATAGTTAAATTCTGATTCTGCATCTGCAAATGTTAAATCTTCATCGGATAATGTCTGACCGGATGGCACCAGGTCAAGAAAATAATTTCCTTTTGATGCTCGGTTTACTTTCTTAAGTTCCTGAATTAAAGTAGGCGTATCATTGGGCTTGTTCACAAATGAAATCATATATCCTGGCTTCATTTTAACCGATTCATTCAATGAAGCAAGACCCTCAGAGGAAATGTTTCCATTGTCAAAATTAGCCTTCAATTCAATTATTTTATTGAAATAGGTAGAATCTAATTGAGCCATATTATTCTGCAAAAATTTATCATTTGATATTCTGTTTGCCATTTCTTGATCTTTCATAGCACCCACATAATCATTCATTCTGTTTTTTACTACGGCCCTGTTCTGATAAGCCTGTGTAAAGCCAGGATACAACTCAATCACTCTTGAAAAATCATCTCTGGCTCCAATTAGGTCACCTACCTCAAGTTTTACACCTCCACGATTATAAAATGCAAATATATTATTTGGGTTGAGTTCAACCACCCTATCATAATCTCTGATGGCACCCTGCTCATCACCTACCTGGCCTTTTAGTATGGCCCGATTATAATAGGTTAGAGCATTTAATGGATCAAGTTCAATGACCTTGTTGTAGTCTGCCATAGCCCCTGAAATGTCTTCTTGTTTATATTTTGCAAGAGCACGGTAATAAAATGCTCTTGAATTCGTAGAATCAACCCGGATCATAAAATTAAAATCCTCCAGGGCTTTGACCATATCCCCTTTGTTATAATATATTATTCCCCGGCGAAAGAATGCCTCAATATTATATTTATTAATATTTATTGCCTTACTGCAATCTTTGAGTGCTTTTTCAAAATCTTTCATCATGGAATAAACCAGACTACGATTTAGGTAAGCACCGTAATTGTAAGGATCAAGCATGATGGCTTCATTGTAATCACGAAGCGAACCAATAGTATCATTCATTAACATCCGTGTAAACCCACGACTTGAATAAATATCTGGATTAACCGGGTCAATTTCAAGCGCTGAATTATAATCGTTTAAAGCACTATTATAATTATTCAGTCGCTCCTGGGTAATTCCACGATAGTGAAAAGCATGGGTAAAATAGGGATGTAAGCTTATTGCTTTTGAGAAATCAGATCGAGCCCCAACATAATCGCCAAGATTAAATTTTGCCACTCCCCTGAAAAAATAGGGCTGGAAAAGTCCAGGATTAATTTTTATTACCGTATTAAATTTTCTAATTGCATCAGAGTTTTCATTTCTAAAAAGACTCCTTTTACCCTGTTCTATATAGTTTTGAATATTTAATTGAGCTATGGAATCTGGCGTATTTAATAGAAAAAGTAAGAAAAGGAACGACATACTCCTTGTAACTATCGATTTATAGTGTATTTTCCCAATCATTCTCTTATGTCTTACAAAAACGGGCGCAATTTATTGAATTATTCTAATAAGCAGATTAGAAATATAAATATTCCTTAATTTATTATTGTCTATAATTGTATTTAGGAGTTAATAGAATTCATTTAATATATCTTACTTATTTGATTCACTTATATTTTTTGCAATCATGAAAATTTCAATAATTCTCTTCATTATATCCTTACTAATTCTTGGCTTATTACCTGCTAGTGGTCAAATTATCAATATGAATGAGATTACTCAGGACTGGAAGACTGATATGGATAACCGGAATATTGAATTAAATGAGCTAAGAGCTTTGTTAAAGCGAGATGCTATTCCGCCTATTGATAGCCCTGAATTCTGGAAATCAGAAAAGGCTAACAAAATATATTTCAAGAATGAACCTGTAACTGTGGTAGAGATAAACGGGGAAGCAAAAGCATATCCTCATTCAATATTAATGTATCATGAGATTGTAAACGATGATGTAGGCGGTATGCTGGTATCAATCACTTATTGCCCTCTTTGTAATTCAGCTCTTGTATTTAACAGAAATGTTTCATACAAAAATGAAAGCTATGTTTTAGACTTTGGAACAAGTGGTATGTTAAGAAAAAGCAACCTGGTTATGTGGGACCGTCAAACAGAAACCTGGTGGCAACAATTAAGTGGAACAGGTATCGTTGGCCAGCTTGCAGGGACTGAATTAGAATTTATTCCTTCGAAAGTTTTATCGCTGAAAGAATTTTTTGAGAATGCCCCAGATGGTGTTGTATTGTCAACCAAAACAAGTACCAGTGCGAATAAAAGCAGGTACGGTACAAACCCATATGTAAAATATGATGATCTTGAAAACAATACACCACGATTATTTTTTGAGGAGGTAGATCCCAGGTTACCAGCCATGGAAAGGGTTATTCATGTACCAGTCGGAAATATTGATAAGGTTTTTCCTTATTCAACTTTACAGGAAGATCATGTTATTAATGACGAGTCAGGATCAGAAGCATTTGTTTTATTTCATGAATTCGGCAGTGTATCAGTGTTAGATAATAAAGACATTACTGATGGGAAAGACCTAGGGTCAGTAACTGTTTTTAATAGAAATATCGACAATCAGGTTTTGTTTTTTACATTTTCCAACAATAAATTTGTTGACAAACAAACAGGCTCAATATGGAACATCTCTGGAAAGTGTACAAAAGGTAAGCTTAAAGGTAAGCAACTTACACCGAGATATTATGGGGTTCATTTTGCTTTTGCCTGGTTTTCTTTCTATCCTGATTCAGAGCTATATTCAAAATAAAACTGCTATTTTAGATATGAGCTAATCTACTATTCTAATTTGTCTACTTTTCCTGGTACTTATACCTTTTTAGACTTTTCTTTGGAGTTTTCTCAAACTCTTCTTCATGAAGAGTATACGTATTTATGTTAACATGTGATGGCAAGCGACCGTTAATTTTCACTCGATACTTTTCAAGTTTCTGCTCGAATTTCTCCGGTGACATCTTTTTAGCTTTTAATCGCTCCTGGTCTGGACAAATAAGGGCTACTAATTTTCCTTCTTTTTCTATTACCAATGATTCAAGTATATAATATCTTGTGTTGATCTCTGATTCTATTTCTTCAGGATAAATATTCTTACCAGAAGGGCCCAAAATCAAGCTCTTGCTACGCCCTTTTATATATATAAATCCTTCATTATCAATTAATCCAAGATCCCCGGTATGTAGCCAGCCATCTTTATCTAATACTTCATCAGTAGCTTCCTTATTCTTATAATATCCATCCATAACATTATCGCCCCTGACCATAATTTCTCCGACAATGTTTTCCTGATCTGGGGAATCAATTTTGACCTCAAGCGTATCCACTACCTTACCACATGAAGCCAGTCGTCTATTGTTCCAGGGGGAATAACTTATAAGAGGTCCACATTCTGTCATTCCATAGCCAATAGTAAATTTAAAATTAGCTTTTGTGAAAAAACTCTCTGCTTCATGACTAAAAGCTGCACCTCCAAGTACTAATTCCCTGAAACTACCACCAAAAACGGCCGCTATTTTATTTCCTATGCTTTTATAAATTATTTTATCTAATCCGGGTAATTTAGTAAGAACCTTTATCAATGGTTTGTTTAAAGCCGGAACAATTTTTTTCTTAAATATCTTTTCAGGAATTAGCGGTACCAGTAAAATCAAATTTGGCTTTATTTCATTAAATGCCTGAGTTAATATGGGGACAGACGGTATTTTGGTCATTAGGGTAATATGACAACCAATGGTAATCGGGAATAGAAAATCAAATACCATTCCAAATACATGGGCAATAGTTAATAAAGACAAAAGTGCATCTCCTGGATCAAGTGGCATATTTCTCTGGGCGTATCGAACATTTGCTGCCAGGCTATTATGAGAGACCATAACACCTTTAGAAAATCCTGTAGTGCCAGAAGTATAGCTAATTAATCCAAGTTCAGCATTTCCAATTTCCTTAAATTGAATGCTCTCGGGAGTTAAGCCATTGGGATATTTTTGATTAAACAATCCTTCATGTTTTGAATAAACATTATTAAATTTCTCTGTCCGTGAAAACAGAATCTTATATTCATCAACGGATACTGAAGCCTCAATAGTCTTCATGTTTTCAACTTTCAAATTTGACCATACCAGATTTGAAGCAAACAATAATTTTGAATCGGAATGGCTTACAATATGATGCACATCATCCGGTCCAAAATCAGATAAAATAGGAACAATTACAGCACCATATGTTATAGTTGCAAGATAAATTACACACCAATTTGCAGAATTATTTCCAATCAGGGCAACTTTATCACCCTCCTTTAATCCAGCTTCTTCGAAGAGGATATGAAACTTTAAAATTTGGCTTGCTGTCTCATGGTAATGAATTGTTTTACCCTTATAGTCAGATAGGGCTGGAAGACTCCAATTCTTTTTGATACTACTTTCCAGGTATTTTACTAAATTCTCTTTTATCATTTTTTGTGGCTTTTAGGTTCTACAATTCGTTGGTTCATATTTTGGAATCATCCGTAAATTACCAATTTATAGAAAAACCTGGCCAGCAGGACCAGGATTGAAACATTTAAAATACTAAAAAAATAATTATAAAGTGTCCTTCCATTGCGCATCTTTCTTCGAAAGAGAATGGCACTTGTGGGAATAATCCCTCCAAAAACAAGCAGAAAGTAGTTCCTCTCATGAAAATACTCCTGAAGGTCTTTTCCTGTAAACATTAAGAAATAGAGAAATGCCAGGAATGAGGCTAGATAAAGCAGATATGTATACTTTAAAAGCGAAGTCGAAGATTTTCTGCGCTTATGCAATTTTGCAGGCTTGAGAAAGACAATGGCTGAAATGAAAATTAAACTCAACCCTCCTATCGCCAGCACACGTACTAGAAACTGAAAAAAATTATTCATACATACCCGTATCCCAATTCATTGGACATCTAAAATACATAATTTGCATCAGAATGTCAACTTATGAAATGGTATACAATACAGGACCGATTCTAAAATAGATGTATCGCTTTTGCCCGGTAGGACGGGGAAGTATTAAAGAAATAAAAAAACTTAATTATTTATTGTTTTCTTGATGATTCCAGACAAGAGCGCTAGCCCCAAGAATCGCTGCCTTTTGAGAATTAATTTTTGATGGTAGAAGATCAACCATTCCTTTATAGTGATGCATTAGATTGTCTTCCAGAGATTTTTTAGTAGGTATAAATATAAACTCTTTGGCTAGAGAAAGACCTCCAAAAAGGAATATTGCTTCCGGGTTAAAGCTGGCAACAAAATCAGCCAATTTAAATCCGAGCATGTGTCCAGTATGATCAAACGCTTTTTTAGCAATAATATCACCTTTTTTTGCAGCTTCGTAAATCATAGTCCCTGTCAGATTTTCAAAAGTCACAGACCGCAAACTACTTTCTGCAATTGAGTCTGCCAAAATCTTAAAAAAAGTTCTTTTTATTCCAGTAACAGAAACATAGGTTTCCAGGCATCCCTTACGGCCGCAAGCACATTCCCGGTTGCTGGGTCCTGGGCGGATCATTGTATGCCCAAACTCCCCAGCCATTCCAGTTGCTCCGGTTAACAGTTTTCCATCAACAACTATACCACTGCCCAGGCCAGTACCCAAAGTAATTACAATGAAATCTTTCATTTCTTTGGCACCTCCATAAACCATTTCCCCAACTGCAGTTCCATTGGCATCGTTAGTAACAATTACCGGTAGATCGGTATATTGTTTAAACAATTCTGTCAGTGGAATTACTCCAGACCAGGGCAGGTTCACTGCATTTTCAATGGTCCCCTTAAGTATATTACCCATAGGGGAGCCAACTCCAATTCCTGCAACCGATACTTTGCTGTTAAGCTTTTTTAATGAAAGTCGTATTTTTTCGTTAAGAGCAGCCAGAAAAACCTCAACCTCTTCATAGTCGCGAGTTGTGATCATACCATCCGCAAGGGATTTTCCCTGCCTGTCAATTATACCAAATACTGTATTTGTTCCGCCAATGTCAATACCAATGGCTACTTCCATTCTTGAATTATTATTGTTATTCGTTTTCTGCGATGTATTCATTTCCAACTTTTCGGGCGCGGGTGGGTTTGTCCAGGTCAATGCCAAGAGCAATACCAATTTCTACCAGCACATTCCAACCTGCAGCCAGTTCAACATATTCTTTGTATTCACCTCCATCAGGTATACGAATAGTTGGAAAACTTGTTTCATGAGTAGATATAGCAATTACATTCATGTTAACTCCTTCAGCCAAACATTCCATAAATTTTTCTTCCTCCCTTTCAAATGGCTCAACAATAATAACGAGTTCGTTTTTATCCATCACCTCTTCAATTCCATGTACAGCATAGGTGCCTTCAAGAAAATCTGATTTTTTTCTGGTAATTTCATTTGTTTTCAAAGTTAATTCTTCAACCACCCCATTATTCCTTCCGGCGAAATAAATCATATCAGCGTTTTTCATCGTGTCTACCATATTCTCATCAATTTTCATTGTGAGGGCTCTTTCAATAAGGTCTGCCAGCTCATTTAGTCCAGTCATTTCTTTAGCATCCATATTTCTTAACATGCTATCGTAAAATAGTCCCTGCTCAACAACAGACATGGTTGCAGCTACCGCTTTTTCTTTTCCACAGGAAAGAATATGTGTATTATCTGATAATTCCTCCAGGGGGGTATTTATATTTGCTGTGAGACCAAATATCGCATCGTGCCCGGCTTCTTTTAATTTCATGAATAGCCTGACAACTTCCTTGGTCTTACCAGAATTGGATGCTCCAAACACTGCAAAATCCTTCAGGTCATATTCCATTGCCTGAGTTGCACCTTCTGTTGAAATAGGTGGTTGTCCTCCTTTTTGCAGAGTCGAGACCATGGAGCGCTTGGCAGGAAAAATTCGGCTGCTGCCTTCTCCGGTAAAAAACACTGCTTTTTTCAATTTGGCAGCCTCTGCAAAGGGCTGTGAAGCCTTGTGGTCAAACTCCCTAACAATTTCTGAAGTTTTCAACATTTCTCTAACCAATTCATATTTTGAATATTTTTCTTCTGATAAATTCATGATTCTATTTTTTTTTAGTTATTCAAGTGATATTAAATTCTTATTTTACGATTACAAATTCTTTCAAATCCTCCTGAACCTGTGGTTCTCTTTGAAAACCACCTCCAAGATGCTGCCAAAAAACCTCGGCATAATCCATGCCCACCATTTTGCCATAATCAACATTTGCCTGTTTCATAACGTCGAAAAAATTATCCATTTTATGCATTACACGCATAAGTTCAATCTGTGTTTGGTGATATGTCAACATTTCCATTTTTGTATCCATAACGGAAGATATATCAACATAAAAGTGAGGCGGAACAATAGCTGATCCAAGCGGATCGCTTAAAGTCAAGGGAGCAGAATGATATAAAAGTGGTGTAACCTCCAGGGGTTCTTCATCAACCGGTACATTTGGCAGGGAGGAAATCATTGCTGCCGACTCTACAATATTGCAGGTTGTCCTATGGTCGCTATGGTAATCCATTGGAAGGTGTGTAATAACAATTCCTGCTTTTACTTTCCTCATTAGTGAAATTGCCGCTAAGCGAAGCTCCTCTGTATCAAAAAGAAAGCCATCATATCCACACATACAATAGTAATCGGCCCCCAGAACACTGGCAGCTTTCCGTGCTTCCCCCTTCCTGGTTTCCATTGTTTCCTTTTGGGTTGAGTTTATTCCACCCATTCCACCAGCGGTCATTGTTGCAATAACTATTTCATATCCTTTATCCTTTAGCAGCTTTAAGGTTCCAGCGCAAAAAGCTTCAGCATCATCCGGGTGTGCCGCAAACGAAAGGGCTACTTTATTAAATCTTCTTTTCACAATAATTTATTTTTTAACCATTATTTTTTCTAATCTAACAAATTCAGGAAGATCACCAACAAGAGGCCTGATATAGTCCATAAAGGCAGGTGAAACAAAATTGCCTTCCGCATTGAAGTAATCATCGGGCATTGGCTTTGCTTTAACAGCCACATCATTTAGCAAAGCTTTTCCAAATTCAATTGTATAAGGCTTGTTACTTACTCGGTTAATAGAGACCATATAACCAGTTTCTCCCTTTTCAGCGAGGTTTACGGCTTCTTTTCCACATAAAAATGCTTCCTCCAGGTCAACGGGCACGGCTCGATCCATGGCACTCATTATTAAAGATTCCGTAATTTGAAACTCTCCTCTATATCCAAATTCTTCAGAAATCATTTTATGTAAATTGAGTCCAACACTAGCTCCTCCCATGGCACCAAATTCTATGTTTTTAAATTTATCCTGGGTTTGAGAAGCACTTACTGGTGTTCCGTCAGCGTATTTTAGGCCTTCCCCACAAACTACTGAAACCCATCCATAATTATTTATACATTTCTCAACATCACGAAGAAAATTATTTCTATCAAATATATGTTCAGGTGTATAAATTAAATGAGGAGCATCATCTTCATTCTTTTTGGCAACAGCAGTAGATGCTCCAAGCCAACCAGAATCTCTTCCAATAGTCTGATAAACAACATATTGATCAACTTTCTGCATGTCTCTGGCAAGCACTCCTGCCTGCATTACATTCAGGATGTTTGATCTGGCAGCAGAGGCAAATCCAGGTGTATGGTCTGTTCCAAACAGGTCGTTATCAACCGTTTTTGGAATTCCCACTCCTATGAGTTCATAATTCTGTTTTTTACAATATGCCTCAACCCTATTGATCGTATCCATGGTATCATTCCCGCCTATCAGAAAGAAATAGCGAATATTGTATTTCTCCAAAACTTCAAGAATCTGTGGAAAATCTTCGTCCTTGACCTTGTGCCGTGAGGAACCAAGTGCAGAAGATGGGGTGGTTCTTAATCCTGCCAGGACTTCAGATGGTTGGCTTCCGAGGTCAATGATTTTTTCATTCATAAAACCTTCTATACCATAGTTCATCCCATATACCTGGTCAATTTTATCTGATTTTTTAGCCCCAGCGATAACTCCTGCTAAACTTGAATTAATTACGGAGGTGGGTCCTCCCGATTGTCCAATTATTGCATTTCCTTTAAGCATGATTATTTAAACTTTACAATTAATAATTTTCTGTTTCTAGGAGAAATATAGTTCTCCAAAAAATTTCGGTTGATGAAAATCTGGTTTATTTGTACCAATACTATTCCAGGTTACAAAATGAGGAACAGTTAACTTATCTCCACATTTATAAAAATTAGCTGACATTTTTCTCCCTTTTAAATCTGATATCTTTTGATCAAAAAAGAAAGAAGTCGGGATAAGAACTGTCAGGTCCCAGGAATAAGATCCACTTTTTTCTTCAAATGTATTTCTTCCAAGACTTGAAAGTGTTTCTATGTTCTGAATTTTAGAAGGCTCAAAGTAAGTCCTGCTATTTCTTGAAATCCCTTTTTGAACCAGGCAGGTTCCAATACAATTAAATTCAAAATTGTAATAAACACCATCATTGAATGGAGATAAGAATAATTCAACACAACTATCCTCCCACACGTTTTCGTTAGTCTTAGCATTCACAGCTCTTATATATTCCTCCTGAATGTAAAATTTCAGGTAAATATCATTCATGTTGAAGCCAATATTAAACCTGACCTCAGGTTTATAAGGATAGTCAGGCCAGGGAGTGACTCCAATAGCATGCCCGGGTCCCATCTCATCCAGTTTTATGGAAACTTTTTCCAGGCTGGGTTTTGAGGTGCTAAAATTCAATGGTCTTACTTCCAGTGTTTTCATTTACCACCAGTTAAGCAAATTTTTCAATTTCTTTCCATGCCAAAGCGCTTGCCCCAAGTATAGCAGCATTGTCTTCTTCAAGAGCAGAGAATAATACTTTGAATGTATCTTTATAAAAAATTAGCACATATTTATCCAGCCACTTTTTTAATGGTTTCATAAGCAGGTCTCCTGATTTTGCAAGGCCTCCAAACAGAACAACTGCTTCTGGACTTGTATAGGCCAAAGAATTGGCAATAGCTATTGCTAATATTTCGGCTGTTTTATCAAATGCCTCCAGGGCAATAGGGTCATTTTCTTTTGCCGCATCAGATATTTTCTTTGATGTTAATTCAGCCACCTCAAACTTTCGCAAAGGGCTTTCTGCCCTCCTCTTTGCCATTAATTCGATTGCTGTTTTGCAAACACCTGTTGCCGAAACATAGGTTTCAAGGCATCCCAGCTGACCACATCCACATTCTCTTCCGCCCGGATAAACAATTATGTGACCCATTTCTCCGGCAAACCCCGAATATCCATAGACAATATCTCCATTCACCACTATTCCGCTTCCCAACCCTGTTCCCAGGGTAAGGACCACAACATTTTCCATGCCCTTAGCAACCCCATATATAGTTTCGCCTATAGCAGCAGCGTTGGCATCATTGGTTAATGCAATAGGAACATCTCTCAGTTTGAGAAACATTTCTTTAAAGGGAATAATTCCCTTCCAGGGAAGGTTTGGTGCATTTTCAATAGTTCCACGATAATAGTTTGCATTCGGCGCGCCGATGCCAATTCCTTTCAAATTATACTCTCCCTTTCCAGCTTCAAGGAGATCTGTAATGGCGTCATTACAAGCCTTAACATAAGGTTCTACAGTATTAAAACTTTTTGTTTTCAAAATGGTACTTTGAACCACCTTCCCATGCTTATCAACAAGGCCTATAGAGCTATTTGTTCCTCCAATATCGATTCCTGCAGTAACTTCTTTCATAATATATTTTAATTTTTAAATGCCAAAACGGTGATATAAATAAAACAGGCAATTGGAACTAAAAATCCATACATAATATTACCTGAGAGGTCGGCAATCCCGCTAAATAATAAAGGAATTATAGCGCCCCCAATAATTGCAGTAATCATTAAACCTGACAGTTCGTTTGTTCGTTCCGGCATTTTATCAATTGCCATGGAAAAAATAAGTGGGAAAATATTTGCAAATCCCAGGCCGGTAATAAAAATAGAGGCAATGGCCAGGCCTTTTTGAGGAAGGTACAATCCTAAAATCCCAACCAGTGAAATGATAGATGAAATAATCAGGAATTGTTTTGGGGAAATCCAATTAAGAATTATAGACCCGGAAAGCCTACCTATTAAAACTGCCAGAACAATGAATGCAGATCCTAAAAGTCCCCAGGTTTTTAAATCAAAATCATGCATATCCTTCAAGTATACCGGAATTTTTGAAAACAGGCTTACTTCTGATCCTACATAAAAGAAAATACCCATTACCATTGACAATACATATTTGTTTTTAAGTAAGGATAAACAAGACTTAAAGGTGGGATATATTCCTTTTTCATCTGATTTTTCTTCAATTTTGGTGGCCATTAAGTAAACAACTGCAATAAACATCCCGATGCTGTAAATCGGAAATAATATTTTCCAGTCAGCTCCCCACCATTTTACAGCCGCAAATGGCAATAACATCCCCGACAAGGTACCAATGGCCTTAATAAACTGTCCAAATAACAGGTTTCTGGAGTATTTTCCATCAGGTGAGACATCACGCATTATTGGATTGCCAGCAACCTGCATGATAGCGGCCCCAGCACCAAGAAACAACACAGAAAATAAAAGCAAAGTAAAGCTGTCAAATCCAAAAATCGTTGGAAGCAATAACCCAAACATGGCAATGATTAATCCCAACTGAAGCATATATTTTTTTCCCTTACGGCCTTGCAGTATTCCCATGGGTATAGAAAGAACTCCAAACATTATTAGGCCCATAAAAGTTACCAATTGGGAAACGGTATTTGAAAGCACAAATTCTTCCTTAAGTAAAGCCGAAAGTGGACTCACTACATCCCCAAAACCCATTGCCAAAAAGGCAAGAAAAATTGGTAATGATTTTAGGCTGTTGCTCTGCGTTTTTGTCATTCTGAGTTGATTTAATAAATATAGAATACCTGATTCAATGTTCCCACAAAAGTAAGAAAATCAAGCTTACTAAAACAGGGCAATTTCTAATTGTTGGCAATTCATTTAAATTATTTCTTTTTGCTTTTTTGTTTCTTAGAGTTACTTTCCCTAGCATCTGCTGAATTTATAACTTCAATCTTAACATCTGTAATCCCCTTGTCTAAAAAATCTAGTTTTTCTGCAGCAGATTTTGAAAGATCTATAATCCGCCCTTTTACAAAAGGGCCTCTGTCATTTATTATAACTACAACACTTTTCTTGTTCTCCAGGTTTGTCACCCGAACCCTTGTCCCAAAGTCTAAGCTTTTGTGGGCTGCTGTTTTTTTTGAATGATTATAAATTTCTCCACTTGCAGTTTTCCTTCCATTAAATTTATCAGCATAATAAGATGCTTTTCCGAATTGAATAATATCACTTTGTCCCTTTACGATAGAAGAAAAAAGGAGGAAAAAAAAGATAAGTAACTGCCATTGCCTCATTCGGTCAATTATTTCAAGAACCTTTTAATCTCATCTTTCCAGGCAAGATAACCTGCCGCAGTTAAATGAAGACCATCATTTGTATACTCTTTAAGAAGCTTTCCATCTTTATCTGAAAAAGCCTCCGTTAAATCAATATAGGAATAATTAAAATTTCTGGCGAGGCTTGCTAATTGCTTATTAACCTGTTTTATTTCAGCTCCTTTGTTGGTATGATTTCCAAATTTGCCAAAGCCATCATTTACAGGCAAAATACTTTGTACGAAAACTTGTGTTTTAGGCGAGGCTTCTTTAATAGCAAGAAGAATTTTACTATAGATCGTTAAAACATAATCTGGAGTTTTGTTTTGGGACAAATCATTTACACCAATCATTATAAATATTTGATTGGGTTTTGATCGAACCACTTCATCAAGCCGGAATAATATTCCATCTGTAATATCTCCTGATATGCCCCGGTTTTTAATGTTGGAGTTTCTAAATAGTTCAGACCAATCACAGCCATCAGTGATGCTGTTCCCCAAAAAAATTATTTCATTGTTTGTGTCAGGTAAAATTTCAAATAGCGATTTTTTTTGATAGTAATAAGTTGAAAACACAGTTGTTTCCTGAGCAAAGAGCAGGTTTGAAAAAAGAATTGAAATTAGCAGTAAAGGCAACAAGTCATCTTCGCGATGGCCAACCCCGAGCCCGAGATCTCGCCCGAGGACGCACTCG
>RCNC010001014.1_pt1 | contig 26006 bp, 22 predicted proteins | sample 2041301 | NCBI WGS metagenome assembly RCNC01 (sample SAMN09708231, study PRJNA481090) | Marine sediment metagenome, whole genome shotgun sequencing project. | biome: marine sediment; feature: ocean; material: sediment; isolation source: Sewage treatment plant 13A marine sediment (STP13A) ... | reverse complement strand
ACAGAGCCCGACTGGGTTTAAGCTTATCGGAGATACTGCAACTTCTTCAACTTAACTTGTTTGAGAAACGTAATTTATGGGCCCTGTTTAAAGAAGATGTACCATTAAAACTAAACACTGATCAATTGTTGTTTGAATTCATGTACTTATAACTGGACTTTAGTGTATTTTCATTTCAAAACTTCTCTTCTGATCAAAGACAGATTAAGGTGAGAATCAGGAGAAACCTGTATCACAAAATAGACGCTTTACGAACTAATATCTTAAAGCATATAGAACCTTATGGTCAGCCATCTTAATATATTCCCTCTACTTCACGGCGAAAGAAAATAGCGACCACAATCACTGTAATAGTCGGAAACAAAATGATTAAAACTGCTGCGGCATTTACAGCCGGTGTGAAAGTGAAGCGCATCAAGCTGTAAAGATACACAGGCAGTGTCAATTCGTGCCCGATCAGGAAGAACGACAGCAAAAACTCCCCCATGGAGATCGTAAAGCAGAAGAGCGCCGCAGCCAGGACGGATGGGATTATTAAGGGCAATGTGACGTCCCAAAAAGTCCGCAGACGGGTGGCACCAAGATCCATGGCAGCTTCCTCCATTTCAAGATCAAAGTTCAGCAATCTGTCGCGGATAACCATGACGGCAAAGGGCATGATAAAGGTTGTGTGTCCTAAAATAGTGGGCCAGATGCCACCCGGGATACCCAGAAAGCGAAACCAGAGCAGGACCGAGATAGCCGAAACAACCCCGTAGGTGATAATGGCCAGAATGTTGAGCGTTTCGATCAATGATTGGCCCCTGAACCTGAACCTGACCAGGCCATAGGCCAGCCCACCCCCGATGAGGGTCGAAAAAAAAGTTGCCGACAATCCAATGATGACCGAATTCTTAAGGGCTAATATTAACCTGGAATCTTCGAAGGCTTTCTGGAACCAATGGAATGTCAGGCCTTTCATTGGCCAGGTCAGATATTCCGAAGGGTTGAAGGCATAGAGCACCAGTACCGCCAACGGCAAAAAAATATAACAAAGGAACAGAATAAAATAGATTCGGAAAGCCTTATCGCCCCAGTCCTTTACCAGCCAATCAGGCAGACGGGAGTTGCTACGCATAGTCGGCCTCCTTTCCCAGGCGAGTGATAATGGCCGCCAGCATCAATAGGGCCAGGAAAACAACCACCGAAAGGGCACTGCCGGTGGTCCAGTTTGCGCCGCCCATAAATGTTTCAAAGATCACCGAAGATATCATCAGCGTATTGGCACCGCCCAACAGTTGTGATGATAACACGTCTCCGAAACTGGCCAGCAATACCAGAACCACTCCAGACATGGTTCCGGAACTGGTCAGCGGAAGTGTTATTCTGATTAATGTTTGCAACTTGTTGGCGCCAAGATCTTCGGATGCTTCCAATAATTTATTGGGCACCTTGCCCAGGCTGGCATAAAGCGGCAGGACCATATACGGTGTATAGGTGTAGACCAGGCCGAATACAATACCGGTCCCCGAATATAAAAACCGGATAGGGATGTCGATCAGTCCTAATGACATAAGCGCCCAATTGAGAATTCCGTTTGAACCCAGAATAATTTTCCAGGCAAAGACGCGCAGGATCACACTGGTCCAAAATGGGATCAGAAGGGCCAGCAATAGCAAACTCCCGTGCTTGGTTATGCGCGACAGATAATAGGCCACCGGATAGGAAATGAGCAGAGAGATGACCGTTGCCGTTGCGGCATAGACGCCGGTTCGCATAAAGGCATTACGATAAATCGGTTCAACGAGGACACGCAGATAGTTGTCAAACGTATAGTGGAAATCGGGGTTGAAGAAGGGCATGCTGGACATCAAACTGTAACGCAAGGCCACAAACATAGGAATTAGAAAGAACAGAATCAACAGAATGGCGGCCGGGCAGATGGTGAGAATGGGAACGGTCAGTTCATCGAGTCGATCCCGCCACGGCAATGTCGGTAATCTTTTTGCTTGGTCTGCGGATTCCTGCATTTATTTATCCTTAAACCCTGGAAGCAGGATGTGGCTTCGGGTTATCTGAAACGCACATCCTGCTTTCCCGTTTTATCGTGCTTTATTGTCCCCGCACATCCTGATAGGCTCTTACCATTTTCTCGGATGTCTCCGGTTTCAGCGTGGGGTACGGTACCAACCGTTTTGTTTCCTCATCGGTGTAGGTCATGATATCGGCCATCTCCTTGGGCAGGGCGTTGGCGGCTTCCGCGTTGACCACCATATAGCCCATTTTCTTGATCATCTGGGAGGCAACTTTCGGAGACAGCATGTGATTGACCCATTTGTTGGCTGCATCCTTGTGGGGGGCATCGGACATGATGCAGAATTGGTCGATCCAGGCCGCGGCTCCTTCTTTGGGAAGCACGAATTTTACCGGTTGCCCGTCGAGCTGCATCTTGTGAACCATGCCATCATCGGCTGATGTAAGCCATATCTCACCCGAAGCCAGGAGGTTCTTCATTTCCTCCAGGCTTTCGATGCGCTTCAGCAACAGCGGATTTTGCTCACTCAGTTTCTTTTTGATGGGGATCAGTTTGGCGTCGGTGTCGACATCGAGCTGTGTGATATCCATACCGAGATATTTGCCAACGGCAAAACAGGCATCCACCGGGTTCCGTGAAAATGCGATGCGACCCTTATAGCGCTCATCCCAGAGTGCACCCCAAGAAGTGGGCGCTTCCTTGACCAGGTCGCTACGATAAGCCATTCCCATGATCCCAAATGTGTAAGGCACACTATATTGCTTACCGTCGATCGTATTATAATCCGCTTTTTTGAAACCTTCCGACAAACCTTCATAGTTGGGAATCTTGCTTTTATCAATCGGTGATAATAGACCGGCCTTGGCAAATCGTTGGATCATATGGTTGCTGGGTTGAATGATGTCGAGGCCCTTGTGTCCGGCCTGAATTTTGGACCACAGTTCCTCGTTGCCATGATAGAACGTACAATTAACCTTGATACCATACTCTTCTTCGAAGGATTGGGTCGCAAAATCAGGGCAGTAGATACCCCAGGTCCAAATGTTGAGCTCCGTATCTTCAGCAGCCACACCCCCTCGCAACGGGAGTAGTACAACGACGAATAAAAAAATTACCGCGAGCCTGATCGCGATTGAACATTTTGGATGTTTCATGATAATCTCCTTCTTATTTTATGCCGCATGTATCCTTGACATGATTTGGATTTCTTCAGCCAGTCAATTATTCGCTGTCCACCTCCTTTCCATCCGGATGTAAGCGTATGAACTCACGGTCACCGGAGTTTCCCCGTATATGGAAGCCTGTGCCGCCTGCAATATCCGAATGCAAACCAGCGAGCCTTTATCAATGTGTAGTCTTTTCGGTCAACAGCGCTGCGTCCTTGATGAGCCAACCAATCTGTGTTTCATCTCCTACTCGGAAATCAGCGGTAGCCTTGGCATCTAAATCCGCTTTCAGGCGCAGGCCGTTCGGCAGCTCGACGATACAGCGCCGCATGGGTCCAGAATAGATCAAGTTAATGATATGGGCGGGGTGCCATGTGTCGCATCCGCCGGCACTCTCGCCGACCATGATCCTTTCCGGGCGGATACATAGTGCGACCGTCTCGTCCACTTCAAATCGGTCCTCTTTCTTGGCGTGGAATACCAAACCGTTGGCTTTGATTGTCGAAGCATTGCCTGCGTGCGCGCAGACCTTGCCGTCTAAAAAATTCGTGTCGCCGATGAAGTCGGCAATAAACCGGGTTCGAGGCCGTTCATAGATTTCTTCGGCGGTGCCGACCTGCTCGATCCTGCCCTGGTTCATGATGGCGATCCGATCGCACATATTGAGAGCTTCCTGTTGATCGTGGGTTACGTAGATAAATGTAGTACCTAAACGACGCTGGATGCTTTTTATTTCGATCTGCATTTCCCGACGAAGCTTTAGGTCAAGGGACCCCAGGGGTTCGTCAAACAAAACCACACCGGGCTCGAGGATCAGGGCCCGGGCGAGTGCGACCCTTTGCTGTTGCCCACCACTGAGCTGTTTCGGATACCGTTCACCAAGACCTTCTAAATGAACACCCTCCAGGGCAGCCGTCACTCTGGCCTTGATTTCTTTGGCAGGCAATTTACGGATCTTCAAACCATAGGCAAGGTTGGTGAATACGGTCATGTGGGGAAACAGGGCCAGGTGTTGGAAAACCATTGTGGTGTTACGACGATAAGCGGGTCGACGCCCCATCAGCTCATTCTGGAGGTAAACCTCTCCATGATCAGGAATGGTAAACCCTCCGATGATGCGCATGGTTGTGGTCTTACCAGAACCGCTGGGGCCGAGGATGCCGAAAAATTCGCCCTTGTGAATGGACAGGGAAACATCATGAAGTACCTGGCTGGATCCAAAATAGTGCGAGATGTTGTGTAACACACAATCGTATTGAGCTTCTTCTATCGACAAATGCTTTCCTTTCGCAGAACTGAATAAAAACCCGAGCTTAGTGGAAGGTGTACGCTTATTGACGACAATTTGTATGTGTATCGGAAACACAGTTATAGGAATATCCGCTAAGGTGTCAAGTAAAAAATGACCCTCACCGGTATACAAATAAAAGAACAATAAGGCGTTTTATTATCCTGTCCCTAATTCTTTGCGGAAACAAGTGACGTGCGGTTTTTTTACTTGACATTTCTGCGTAAATGCCTGTACGAGTGTTTCCTATAAGAATACAAAGCGTCAACGATAAGCATACGATCCTTTCTGCTCGACCTTGTACCATAACTCGCCACGTGGAGGTTATATGAATACTGCAAGAACATTTGGAAGTCATGGTCGATTGCTCAGAATTGACCTCACCCACCAGGTTGTACAAACAGAACCACTATCTATAAAAGATTTGCGTCTGTTTTTGGGTGGAAGAGGGTTGGGTGCCGCAATCATGCTCAGAGAGCTTCCGGCCGGAATCGACCCCCTTGGCGAAGAGAACCTTCTCATTTTCTCTACCGGTCCCCTGGTAGATTCTTCTGTTCCGGGGAGCAACCGGTACGTGCTGCACACAAAATCACCCCAAACCGGTCTCTACTCTTTTTCCGTATCCGGCGGCCGTTTTGGTGACATGTTGAAAAAAACAGGCAACGACGTAATTATCATCAAGGGAAAAGCCCCCAAGCCGGTTTATCTCTTTGTGGAAGATGACGGCCGGGTTGAATTCAAGGACGCATCACACCTGTGGGGCAAGGATACAATGAATACCCAGGATGTTATCTTGTCCGAGATTGGCACGGACGCCAGGGTTACCTGTATTGGTCCCGCAGGGGAAAATCTTGTGCCATACGCTTGTCTTATCAACGAGCGGCGGGCTCTGGGACGTGGTGGTGCAGGCGCTGTTATGGGATCGAAAAACCTGAAAGCCCTGGCCGTGCGTGGTCGGGCCAGTGCTACTTTGGCCGATGCCGAAACCATGAAAACTGCGATAAAAGACGGCTATCAGGAACTTAAGCAGAACCCCATGACGGCAAAAATCCTGAAGACTTACGGCAGCTCGAATATGCTCCGGGGCTTGATGAACCACGGTGCCCTACCCGCAAACAACTGGACAGATGCCGCACTTGACGAAGCCGAGTCGATTACCGCCGAACAGATGCGGGAACACTTCCATGTCAAGGATATGGCCTGTTCGGCCGGATGTCCTGTCAAGTGCACGAAGATGTTTGCGGTACGGGAAGGGGAATATCGTGGTGCTCAAAGCGAGGGTCCTGATTACGAGACAGTTTACGCCTTTGGATCCTGTTGCGGCGTATATGATTTAGCTCCTATTATTAAAGCTGATGAACTGTGCGACCTTCTAGGTCTCGATACAATCAGTACCGGCGTAAGTATCGCCTTTGCGATGGAGTGCCTCGAAAAAGGTATCATTGATGCCGGCGTTACCGAGGCAGGCGATCTGGCATTTGGAAATGCCAAGGCCATGCTCCGGCTTGTTGAAGATGTGGCTTACAACAGAGGTTTTGGCGCGGTGGTAGCAGAAGGAACCCGCACCATGGCAGACCGTTTTGGACATGATTCACATAAATATGCCATGCATGCCAAGGGCATGGAGCTGGGAGGCTACGATCCGAGGGGCATGAAAGGGATGGGTCTCGTCTATGCGTGCGGCCCAAGGGGAGGGTGCCACCATGCCGGCGGGTATACAGCTATCGCTGAAATGATGAACCCCCAAATAGACCGATTTTCAGAAAAGGGTAAGGCCCCACTCGTTGCCGGCACTCGAAACAGAAGGGCTTCTCTTTGTGATTCAGGACTCATTTGCGCCTTCGTGGCGATCGGGCTCAGCGATGAAACAGTGATTGGCATGCTAAATGGCGCTACCGGGTTCAATTACCAAGCAAGCGATCTGCACACTATCGGGGATAGAATCAGCCAAGTCGAAAGGGCCTTTAACTGCCGGGAAGGGCAGACGCGTGAAGACGACGTGCTCCCTGACCGTTTGTTGTCCGAAAGTGTCTCCCGCGGAATCGAGGATTTTGAGGCAATGAAGGACGAGTTCTACACGCTGTGCGGATGGGACATAAAGACGGGCGCCCCCTTGGACGAAAGATTGGAGGCGCTGGATATCGCCTGGGTGAAAGATATTCTCAACGCGAAATAATTCTGCCGGTTGGTGTATACTGATACTGAGATGCTGTTTCGTTGTGTATCAATGGCAGAAAACAAACTGCGATGAAAGGAGGTAAATGTGACTGCGTTCATCAAGAAAAAACGGCAATGGTGGATCACGTGGTTGGCTGTATGGATCGTCATGTACTTGTTGGCAATTCTCATATTTCCGGACAACCCCTCGGTTTGGTTTGGGTGGCTGCCAAGCTCGGTGGTAACTACCTTCGGACTGATGGTCATTTCTTTAATTCTTGGATATCTATTTTCCAAACAGCGGTTCAGCCAGAAATAATTCTGCCGCCAATGTGAAATCTGCGTCTGGTCTGTCGCTATTTATATGCAGACGCCGGAAAGGAGAGCAAATTGCTTCTGAAAGTACTCCCTATCATAATCATCGTTGCATATATGCTGGTCTGTCTATTGGTCGGTTATGTAGTTTTTCGTTCCAAAACCAAAATGAACTCCGGGGATTATTTTATCGGTAATCGAACCAGCGGTGCTTTCGTGGGTCCCATGTCCTACATTTCCACGGTATTCAGCGCCCTTGTCTTCCTGGGTGCCGTGGGTATTTATTTTGTCCTCGGCATCGGGTTTAATATCTTTCTTATCAGCGAGCTGGCCATCTTCGTCCCCACCGTGGGGTATCTGTTCTGGAAAATGGCGCACCAGCACGAATACGTTACACCGGCGGATCTGATGACCCACCGCTACGGGAACGGCCGGACTGTCAGACTCATCGTGGGACTGAATACCGTCGGTTTCATGATATTTTTCATGGCCACTCAAATCGTCGGAATTTCCTACATCATGGAAACCATTACCGGTGGGTTGATGAGTTACGGCGCATCGGTAATCCTCATTTCGGTGGTTCTGTCCGTCTACATCGTTTTGGGGGGATTCCGTGCCATAGAATACACCGACACCCTCCAGGTAATCATTCTCATGACCTGTGTTGTGGGCACCTTTGTATTTTTGAGTACCAGTATCGAGTGGTCGGAAGTTTTCGCCCAGGCACAGCAGATCCGCCCGGCAATGTTCAAAAGCCCCGGTCCGGTACCCATTTACACGATCAAGCTGTATATTTCTCAACTCTTTATCATCGGACTCGGATTTGCCTTGATGCCGCAGCTCTGGGTGCGGGTATATGCCGTCAAGAGCGAAAAAGGTCTGCAGAACATCGTGACCTATTTTATCGGGGCTACGATCATTCTGTTTTTCATTTCTTTTTTTCTGGCCGTGGCCGCCGCTCCCATCATCGGCAGCCTGTTTGCCGGCGGAGAAAAAATTATACCGGCCAAAATTGTCATGAAACTCATGTTCGGGAATATGCCCGCCTGGCTGGCGGCTACCCTGCTTACCGGAGCGGTCGCGGCGACCATGTCAACCGTGGACTCAGCCGTGCTGGCACTCAGCTCTATCCTAACGGTGGATCTTTACCGAAAACCATTCAACCCGGAAATGGATCCGGCAAAAGAGGCCACCGTTGGTCGGATAATCAGTGTCGTGCTGATAGCTGTCATGGCGATCCTGGCTTTTTACCCACCGAAGTTGCTGTTTAATTCGCTCATCGACATGGCCTATCCCGGGTTGGTAACCCTTGCACCGGCGGCCATATTGGGTATGTTCTGGAAAAAGGCTGGGCCTGCTGCTGCGATTAGCAGTATTGTGTCGGGGTCTGTCCTGGCCGTGTATCTGATTTTTCATAAAAATCCAATGGGACTGTACTCCGGTTTCTGGACCCTGCTGCTAAGCCTGGCGGTTTTTGTGGTCGTAACGCTTCTGATGCCCGCAAAAGAAGAGGGTTTTTTCAGGGATCTCGAGCGTGTAAGTGTCCATGAGTAAAATAAACCATCCCACACAGGGGAGGGGAAAAGAGAGTATCACCTTATGATGGTTGAAGAGTATGTTATTAAGATCGCTCGGCGGATAAAAAACCGCCGGATCGAACTGGGCCTTTCTATTCGAGAAGCTGCGAGATTAACGGACACGTCTCCATCGACAATCCAGAAAATCGAGTCCAATGAGATGGTTCCATCCATCGCGGTTCTAATGAAGATTGCTCGTGGCCTCAATCAAAAGGTCACCTCTTTTTTTGAGGACGCGTCCGAACCCCGGAAAGTCGTCCTGGTGCGTCACGATGAGCGACAGTCGACAACCATTCCCGCTTCCAGTCTCAAGGTTGAAGATTTGGGTTCATCCATAGAAGACGCCCGGCTCGAAGCGTCAATTCTGACCATAGAAAAAGGGGGCAACAGCGGAAAAGATCCCCTTATTCACGATGGAGAGGAAATCAAGTTCTGTATGAAAGGAAAAATCGTCTACACAATAAGTGACGAAGATTATGTGCTGGAAGCTGGAGACTGTATTCATTTCAAATCAAGAAACCCTCACTACTGGAAGAACAAAGATGCTGGAACCACCCAAGTTTTCTCTGTCGTGCTCAACGATCCCTATTCCCAGCCATTAAAGCCCAAAAAAGGGCGGGGGAAAAATAGATAGTCGCAAGGAGAGAACACTGCAGGACAATTGAAAAATCAGAACGAATTCATTGATACGCGAAACAAAGTCAAAGAGGAGGAAACCCCATGAGAGAACATGCGCTTTTCAATATGAGCTCCGGCCCTGTTCAGGGAAGTGCCCGGACACTCCGGGCACTGTCCCAACAAATTCTTTACCATCACGATCCCGAGTTTACGGAAATTTTTGACAACTGCACTGAGAAACTGCAACGGTTCTTCAAGACCTCTGGAGATGTCATTATCATGCAGGGCGAGGCGCTTTTGGGGTTAGAAGCTGCGGCATTCTGTACTATCGAACCCGGCGATAAATGCCTCAATCTGGTATCCGGGATATACGGTCATTTATACGCCTGGTACATAGAGTCCTTCGGCGGCCAGATAGTTGAAGTGAGAACCGATTACAACAAGGCCATCGATCCGGCCGAAGTGGAGAAAGCCTTCGCTGAAAACCCCGACATCAAAATTATGGCGGTTGTTCACAGTGAAACTCCCTCGGGAACCGTCAACCCCATCAAGGATCTTTGTCCCATCGCCAAAAAACACGGTGCAATAACAATCGTTGATGCCGTTTCATCCATCGGCGGGACAGAGGTGAATGTCGACGACTGGGGTATCGATATCTGCTGTATCGGCCCGCAAAAGTGCCTGGCGTCGTCCCCGGGTCTCGCACCGGTGGCGGTGAGTGAAGATGCCTGGGAAAAGATGCGCAATAAATCCAAACCCGTGCGGTACTCCTATATGAGCATGCTCGATTTCAAGGAACAGTGGCTTTGCGAGAAAGAAAAAAGGAGTTTTCCGTATACCATGTTTACCAATGAAGTCGTCGCCCTTGACGATACCCTGGATCAGGTGTTCGAGGAAGGTCTGGAAAACATGATCGCTCGACACAAAACAGCGGCCAGAATGGCCCGCGCCGGTGCCAAAGGGATGGGGCTTTCACTCTGGGCGGACACGGAAGACATTTGTGGACCCTGCGCCACGGCTGTACGCGCGCCGGATGGTGTCGACGAGGTCCAATTGCGCCGGCATCTTTATGATAAATACCGGATAACCATTTCAGGTGGATTTCGCGAACTTGAAGGAAAGTTGTTCCGACTAGGTCATATGGGGCCGACGGCCAACCCTGCTTATGTTGCCATGCAGCTGGCAATGGTGGAAAAATCACTCCACGATATCGGCTATCCGGTTAAACTCGGCAGTGGTGTAGGGGCAGCTCTGGAAGCGATCTAATCTAAACAGGAAACAAGGGAGGCAAAAATGCTCAGTTTTTCAAATGAAAAATGTGTCAACTGTCGACTCTGTGAGGAAGTTTGCTCTTTCAGACTTACCCATTCGGTCTATCCTGGTGTCGCGGCCATTCGCATTGGCCGGGAAGAGGGCAGGTGGGGCACACCATACGCCATGGTCTGTAATTTATGCGATGGTTTGGAAGAACAGAAATGCGTAACGGCATGTCCGGAAGAAGCCCTTAGTCTTGGTAACGGGGTTATCGTTTGGGATGAAGAAAAGTGCACCCAGTGTGAGCTATGTGTTGACGCTTGTCCACAAAAGGGTGTGGCTTACGACAGGCGATCCGAACGTATTTATACATGTGATCTTTGTGGCGGAGAACCGCTCTGTGTTGAGTGGTGCCCTGAAGAAGCGATCACCCTTTAAGTCAAGATGAAAAGGAGCATGAAAATGAAATACAAAGGATATAAAGGACAGCTCTTGGTCGTTGATTTAAGTTCGGGAACCATCACAAGAAGAGGTCTCGACGAAGCGATTCTGGAAAAATACATCGGCGGGCGTGGTCTTGCAGCCAGGATTCTTTATGATGAAATCAAGGCGGGATCCGACCCTTATTCGCAGGACAATCGCCTCCTCTTTATCACCGGACCAGCCGCCGGAACCCTCATCCCCACCAGTGGGCGTTATGGTGTTGGCACCAAGTCGCCTTTGACCGGAGGTCTTTCCGTGGGATTTGCCGGCGGACACTGGGCAAACAAGCTGAAATACGCCGGTCATGACGGCGTGCTGTTTCAGGGTAAGAGTTCCAGACCGGTCTATCTGGTTATCGATGACGACAAGATCGAACTTCATGATGCCGGAGCCCTGTGGGGCAAGACCACCCAACAGACCGAAGAAAGTCTGAAAAAGGACCTGGGGTCGGGTTTCGAAATAGCTTCCATCGGATTTGGCGGTGAGAACCAGGTAGGCTATGCCACCATAAATAACGAACAGCATGTCGTGGGCCGGGCCGGGCAGGGTGCTGTCATGGGCTGGATGAACCTGAAAGCCGTTGCGGTTCGCGGGACCGGGAGCGTCGATATGGGCGTCTCAGGCCGGCAGGGTATCCAGGATGTTTTTTTTCTACACAAAACCATACGCGAGAACGAAGTTCGGGGGCTCTTTCGCGATGTCGGTACCACCGGCATGCTCGATCCTATAAACGAAGCAGCGGGTCAACCCAGTTTTAATTTTCAAAAAACCTCTTTTCCAGATGTTGAAAAAATAAACGCCAACAATATGCGACCATGGTTTCAGCGCTTCGAATCTTGTTCCGGGTGTCCGGTTGCATGTGGCTCGGTAACCAAATTCAAGCTCGACGGTGCCGACTATATCACTGAGCGGATTGAGCATCAGAGCATAGGCGCCCTTGCAACAAACTGCGGCATTTCCGATCTCCCACGTGTTTTCGAAGCTCATGACCTTTGCGACAAGTACGGTATCGACACAATTTCCGCCGGACTCTCCATCGCCTGGGCAATGGAGTGCGCCGAAAACGGTTTGCTGTCTCCCGAAGAAGCCGACGGGTTGGAAATCAAGTTCGGCAATGCGTTGGTTCTCAAGCCTTTGATCGAAAAGATTGCCCGGAAAGAAGGCGTTGGTGCACTGCTGGCTAAGGGTGTTCGGGCGGCTTCCCAGGATCTGGGACGAGGATCGGAGAAGTATGCCATGCACGTCAAGGGGTTGGAGATGCCCGGGTATGATCCCCGTGGCTTTTTCGGTATGGCTCTCAATCTGGCCACAACCGCCCGCGGGGCTGACCACAACAAAGCTTTTACCATAGCGGCCGAGTTTCTGGGTGTTCTGGGCGACTACGATCGATTTGCCTATGAAGGCAAGGCCGAGTTGGTCAAACGGATGCAGGACTCGACCGTTATTATCGATTCCATTATCATGTGCATGTTCACGGTTGATCTGGGTATCAGTGTGGACCTGTATGCCAGAGCCGTAAACCTTGCAACAGGTATGAACATAAGCGCGGATGATGTTTATACCATCGGCGACCGGGTCAACACCCTGGAACGTCTGTTCAACCAGCGTGAAGGCATCGGTTCGGACCAGGATAAACTACCCAAACGGTTTGCAACGGAACCCGGCTCCGACCCGGAAGGGCACGTGGTGGACGTAGCCAGGATGATACCGGAGTATTATAATCTTAGGGGATGGGATAAAAACGGCGTGCCGACACCCGAGCATCTCGAAAAGCTCGGGATCGACGCTTAACACCTACTGACACAGAATTAAAAATGAAAGGATGATTTTCATGGCAAATTTAAACGTCAATTTTGCAGGCCTGGAGTTGAAAAATCCATTTATCGCGGCCTCATCAGAACTGACTGACGAGTTCGACAAGATCCGTTGGGCAGAAGATTTCGGCGCCAGTGCCGTTTGTACCAAACTGGCTTTTCTCGAAGTGCCTTTTTACGCACGTCCGTACCACGTGTTCGAAAAGGGCGGCGGGTTTTACTCCCCGTCCGGGCATCGTCTGGGTGTTGAAGAGGCGCAGGAACTGATACGCAAAACCAAAGAGCAAACCGAACTGAAGGTGATAGCCAACATGATGGGCCCTGGAGAAAACCTCGATGGGTGGGTCAAGCTGGCTCAGATGCTCGAAGAGGCTGGCTCGGATATGGTAGAACTGAACATGTCCTGCCCCAATGTCGGTCTGATGGCCAAAAAAATGAACGTGGACGTCACCGACGAACTGGGTGCTCACCTGGGCAAGAATCCCGTTCTGGCGCGTGAAGTCTGCCGGGCAATCTCGGACAACCTCACCATTCCGGTTATGGCTAAAATGACTCCGGAAGGGCCTTGTGATATTGTGGCCGAGGGTTGCCAGCAGGGTGGTGCAGCTGCGGTATCCGGAATCAATTGTCCCATGTCTCTTCCGGGATGTGATATTTACAATGATGGGAAATCGCTCTACCCCAGCACACATAACCAGTCCTTTGCCGGCATTTGCGGACCGTGGATTCGACCCCTGGCTTTCCGCCACGTCGCACAAATGCGAATGAAATGCCCCGATCTGCCCATTGCCGGCGGCGGTGGCATCTCAAACTGGCAGCAATCCATCCAGATGATCATGTACGGTGCCACGGTCCTGACATACTGCACCCTGTTTTATACTGACGGCTTCAAAGCTTTACCCAAACTTGAAAAAGGTGTGCGGGAATGGATGGACGAAATGGGGCATGAAACTCTCGATGACTTTCGCAACATCGCACTCAAACACATCGTCACCCCGCAAAAGGTCGATTATTTCGACGCCTACCCGGTCATTGACGAAGAGAAATGCAACGGTTGCAAGGTGTGTGTAGACCTGGGTCACTGTGAGGTGATGTCGTTTGACGAGGAAAGCAAAAAGGCTCATGTCCAAAAGAAGGACAAGTGCTACATGTGCGGCGTCTGCTACTGGCTTTGTAAACGCAAGGCCATTACCATGGAAGCAGTGTAAACTTGATAACCGTCGTTTACAGGACATCATATATCTATATCAGCCTGCACAGGATGCCGGTTGAGAAAATGGAGGGGCTTCAATATGCCTTACGATAGCTTTCAGGAGTATTTAGAGACACTTGAAAAAAATGATTGCGTCAAATGGGTCGAGGAAGAAGTGGACAAGGACTGGGAAATTACGAGTGTGGCCCGTAATTATTTCAGAAAGACCAAGGAGAGCGAAAGATGTGCATTGGGTTTCCGAAATGTGAAAGGCTACGATATACCCGTGGTTCTCGGTGCTATCGGTGCGTCCCGGAAAATATATGGACTGGCCATTGAAACAGATCCTGGATTCAGTAGCATCAAGGAGACTTTGTCCGGAGCGCTGTCGAACCCGATCGATCCTGTGGTGGTGGACAGCGGCCCGTGCAAGGATGTGATTCTGACCGGCGACCAGGTTGATTTGAACCGCTTTCCCATCCCCACATGGACACCTGAAAAGGATCCAGCCCCCTTTCTGACCGCACCGTGCCTGTTTACGCAGCATGCAGAAACAGGTGTCGGAAACATCGGCACTTACCGAATGGAAATCAAGGCTAAAAATGAAACCGGTGTGTTATGGGACCTTCCAAGTCAGCATGGTGCCGTTCATTACGCCTCATGGGAAAAGCGGAACGAACCAATGCCCATGGCTGTTGTAATCGGAGCGGATCCAACCGTCATCATGTCATCGGTAAGCAAAGTACCCCTAGGTGTAGATGAAATATCCATTGCCGGAGGGCTGCGGGGAAAACCCGTGGAAGTGGTCAAATGCGAAACATGCGACATACTCGTACCGGCGAGCGCCGAAATTGTACTTGAGGGTGTTGTCTTACCCGGTGAGAGTGTGGTGGAAGGCCCTTTTGGAGAATACACCGGATACATGGGCGGCCCTTACATGATGCCCAAGTTTTATGTCAAGTGTATCACCCATCGCAAAAAACCGGTATACCACGCGTTGTTTAGCCAGATGCCGCCCAGCGAGAGCAGCCTGATGCGTCAGCTACCTGAAGAGGCCAATGTTTATCAGCATCTGGCCGGGTATCTGAAAATACCCGGAATAAAGGACGTTCATTTGCCCGAGGCAGGAGGGAGCTACTCGATCTGCTGGATCAGTATAAAAACCGCTTTTCCCGGACACGTACAGCAGGTCTTGTCTGCAGCGTGGACCCACCACCCCACATTTGCCAAATGGATCGTGGTCACCGACGATGATGTGGACATTCGCGACCCCTTTATACGGGAATGGATTCTGGCCTTTAGGGTGGAGCCGGTCAAGGACATTACTTTTATGCCGAACACAGCTCCCATCCTCCTGGACCCATCCTCGGATCCGTCCGAGGTGCCGCTTTGGGAACGACGCTCTTCAAAAGTTCTGATCGATGCAACCCAGAACTGGGAATATCCGGAAATTGCGCTGCCGCCCCAGAAATATCTGGATCAAGCGGAGAACAAATGGAAAAAATATGGACTTGATTAACCAAGGAGAATCCTATGAAAACTTTCGACATTAAAAAGGTAGCGGTGATCGGCACCGGTACTATGGGCCCGGGGATCGCCCAGGTGCTGGCGCAACACGAGATTGATGTACAGATGTTCGACATCGATCCAGGGCAGTTGAAAAAAGCCCGGGAAACCCTGGATGCGAACCTGAATCTGATAAAGCAGGCCGGTATGCTGTCTGATACCGGAGCCACAGACGTCAGGAATCGGATCCAGAACGCCGCCAGCCTGGCGGATGCTGTCCGGGATGCCGATCTGGTAATCGAAGTCATTCCCGAAGTGATGGATCTCAAGACCCGGCTTTTGCGTGAGCTGGATGATCTCTGCGGACCGGATACCATTCTGGCCAGCAACACCTCGGGCCTCAGTATTACCCAGATGGCCCAGGCTACACGGCGTCCGGAAAAAGTGGTGGGCATGCACTGGTGGAACCCGCCCATTATCATCCCGGTCATCGAAATCGTCAAGGGCGAGTCCACCGGCGAGGATGTTCTGAAAATCATCGACAATCTGGTCCGTAAAATAGCTAAAGTGCCGGTTCTGGTCAAAAAAGACGTGCCTGGTTTTCTGGGCAACCGACTCCAGTATGCTCTTATGCGTGAAGCGATAGCGCTTTTGAACGAGGGAGTCGCCAGCGCGGAAGATATCGACACCATGATCAAAGCCGGTATCGGATTCAAGTTTCCCGTTATGGGACCTCTGGAAACAATCGATATGGCCGGTCTGGACATTTACTACCGTGTGTCCCAGTACCTGAATAAAGACCTGGACAAGTCTGACGGTGCCGCACCTATTGTGGCCAAAATGGTCGAGCAGGGCCACCTGGGCCTCAAGAGCGGAAAAGGATTTTACGACTATTCAAACCAGGACACCAAAGCATTGATGGGTGGACGGATTCAGAAACTTCTTCTTTTGTTGAAAGATATGGAATTCGTAAAGTAGCAGCCCAAACGCAACTGTTTTAAAACAAGGAGGCAAGCATGAAATCGACCATCACACTGATCAAGGGAGCTCGATTGATCGTGGAACACTGCATGACGGTCAAGACCGACGACAAGGTCCTGATTATCGCCGACGATGAGCACATGCCCGAGGCACAAAGCATTGCCGGTGTGGCATTTTCGTTGGGGGCTTACCCCGTGATCGCTAATGTGACCCATCACGTCACCGCTGCCCTGGCTTCCATGGCCGTACCCATGGAACCGCCGGCGCACCTGGCTCAGTCCATGCTGAACGCCGACGAGATCATCATCACCACCAACCTGGAGTGGGCCAATCGTTTTGCCCATGTCGATCCGGTCAAGGCGAGCGTCGAGCGCGGCGCCAAGATAGCCTCCGTTGAGGAGGGGCTGGGGACATGGGATCTGGAGATCAGCGACATCGACCTGATCACCCAGCGGGCGGAAAAGATAATGGCCGCCATGGAAGGTGCCAAATGGGCTCACGTGACCAACCCGGCAGGGACAGACGTCCATATATGTATTGAAAATCGGCCTCCGTTGAAGGTGGTTCCCGTGAAGGAGCCCGGCGTCATGATGGGTCCCATTCCCCTGTGGGGGGAGGTCGCCTATGCCGCCGTCGAGGACAAAACCCACGGCAAGATCGTGGTCGACGGTATCATGCTGGGTGTCGGGATCAGTGGCACTCTCCCGGAACCCATGACCTGGACCATCGAGAACGGTCGCGCGGTGGATATTTCCGGCGGTGAGGCGGCGCAAAAGCTGAGAAAAGTTGTAGCCGATGCCGAGGAAAACGCCAATACCATCGCAGAATTTGCCATCGGCACCAGTCATAAGGAAATATTCGGAAGTCCTTCTGAAAAAGGCATGATGGGCACGGTCCACTTTGCCCTGGGCGACAATGCCCACTGCTACCCTGGGGGACAGAGTTGGTGCAGTGTTCATCTTGACGGCAGTATTCGGGATGTGAGCATCGAAGTGGATGGCAAACCGATCATGAAAGACGGCCAACTCATCATTTAAGAAAGAGAGGAAAACAATGCGCATTAAAATCGCCAAATTGTCCGAAACCGAGGCCATACCGCTACCCAAAGACAGCTGGTCAAAAAAAGTGCTGACCGGCGAAACTGTCGGGGCCGAAAAGATGTGTATGGGCGTGTCTAAATTTTCTCCCGGTGTGGCGACGGATATGCTGGTTCACGAAGAAGAGGAGCTGGCTTACGTGCTCAAGGGAAAGGGGATACTGCGTCTTCAGGATGGTTCGGATGTGACATACGAAGCCGGAGACGGCATCTACATTCCGGCCGGCGTGGCGCACAGTGTGGTCAACGAAGGCGACGAAGATGTTGAAATGGTTTTCGGGTTTTCCTGGCCAGACTATCCTCCCACCCGTAAAGGATAACCGTCCGTCATTCTGAAGGCAGCCGGCAGCTGCCTTCCATATGGACACAACAGCATTATCAGGGAGAGCTCTATGAAAGCCTTTGAATATGAGCGTCCCTCGAGTTTCGAGGACGCCTGTCGGTTATTGAAAGAAGCCGGCGGCAGTAAAAAAGCCCTGGCCGGAGGAACTGATCTACTCATCAAAACAAGACAGAAGGTGATCAGTCCGAAAGGCATGATCAGCCTCAGGGACGTACCCGGGTTATCAGATCTTTCGTTTGACCCCGAAAAGGGCCTGACGATCGGTGCCATGACCCGACTCTCCGAAGTCGAAATTGCCGACGTCGTGAAAGAGAACTACCCGGCCCTTGCCGCGGCAGTGGCAACGATTGGATCTACACAGGTCCGAAACCGGGCCACCATCGGTGGCAACATATGCAATGCGGCACCATCGGCGGATTCAATGCCGATTCTTATCGCATACGGAGCTTCCGTGGTTATCGGGGATGGGCAACATGAACGTGAGGTCCTCCTGGAGGAATTTTTTACAGGCCCCGGTCAGACGGTGCTCCAGGCTGGGGAACTCGTCAAGCAGGTCTTTGTCCCGGTACCGCCCCAAAATTCCTTTGCTATTTACATCAAGGCCGCCAGGTCCGCGCTCGACATTGCCCTCGTGGGTGTTGCCCTTGTTGCCGTTTATGAGCCTTCTGATGGGGTCATAAAGGACTTGAAAGTGGCTCTGGCAGCCGTGGCACCGACCCCGGTCCGTTCCAGACAAATGGAAAGTATCGTTATTGGAAACAGGCTCGACGACGCGATTATCGAAAAAGCCGTAGGGGAATCCTGCACTGACGCCTGTTCCATCACCGATGTCAGGACCACGGAAGGCTATCGGGACAAATTGGTTGAAACCCACTCCAGACAGGCGCTCGAGGCGACTAGATCCTGGATCGAAAAGGGAGGTGTGCTGTGAAACGGGAACTCAACATAACTATCAACGGGCAGCCTTACAACCTCTTCGTGAGCACCCACCGCACCCTTCTCGAGGTGATTCGGGACGAGCTCGGCCTGACAGGGACCAAGGTGGGTTGCGAGATGGGAGAGTGCGGCGCCTGTACGGTAATAATGGACGGGCAAACCGTTAATTCCTGTCTGGTGCTGGCCCATGAAGCTGAGGGTTGTGAGGTGCAAACCATCGAAGATCTGGCTGTAGAAGGAAAACTGCATCCCATTCAAACATCGTTTATCGAACACGGTGCCATCCAATGCGGTTTCTGTACGTCCGGTATGATCATGTCGGCCAAGGGGCTATTGGAAAAGAACCCCAATCCTGGAAAAAATGAAATTCGCGCTGAGATGCGGGGCAACCTGTGTCGTTGTACGGGCTACGTTAAAATTCTCGAGGCCATTGAAGCGGTTGGGGATGGAGGTGAAAAATGAAGACTAAGATCATTGGAAAACGAATCCCGAGGATCGATTCGATACCCAAGGCCACAGGTACGGCCGAATACACAGTGGATCTGAAACTGCCGGGAATGCTTTACGGAAAAATTCTGCGTAGCCCGTTTCCCCATGCAAAAATTAAATCTCTGGATGTTTCCAAAGCCGAAGCACTCCCTGGTGTCTGTGCCGTGATTACGGCTGCGGATGTTCCCATGGGCAAATTCAGTTTTTTTCAATGGCTGGCGGACAAAACCATTTTTGCGTCAGACAAGGTTCGATACGTGGGGGACGAGGTGGCCGCGGTAGCCGCTATCGATGCGGATACGGCTGAAACGGCCATTGAACAGATCGCGGTCGAGTATGAACCCTTGCCGACGGTTTTCGACGCTGAGGAAGCCATGAAGGAGGATGCACCGCTGGTCCACGACCGCGAAAGCAATATCGGTTTCAAGGTTGAGCGACTTTTTGGAAATCCGGATCAGGCGTTTGAGTCGTGTGATTTTGTGGTGGAGGGTCGCTATCAAACTGATCGCGTGGCGCATTGCTGTCTCGAAGTGTCCAACTGTATAGCATCGTGGACGCCGGACGGACGACTGACCATCAGGACCAACGCTCAGGCGCCGCACACCCAGAGACAGGAAGTGGCCCGTATCCTTGACATCCCCATGCGGGATGTAAGGATTATCAACTCTCACATGGGCGGGGGGTTTGGCTCAAAGCTGGTTATGGACATGAAGCTGCCTATCGCCGCAGTGTTGTCAAAAAAAACCGGTCGACCGGTCAAAATCCAGAACACAAGGGCTGAAGAGTTCAGTACGGCCAAAACCCGCTACGGATACACCATGTATGTTAAAACCGGTGCTAAAAAAGACGGTACACTACATGCAAGGACCGTTCGGGTTATTGCAGACAACGGCGCCTATCATGACAAGGGGCCGGCTACGCTCAATTTTTCCTCCATGATGTATGCAACCATGTATAACATACCCAACATCAGTTACGAGGGGTTGATGGTATACACAAACAAACAGATGGGCACGGCGTTCCGGGGTTTTGGCAACCCGCAGTTAACCTTTGCTTGCGAAGTCCAGCTCGACGAGCTTGCTGAAAAAATGGGTATGGACCCTCTCGAAATCAGACGAATAAACGCAAATTATCCCGGTCAGAAACTTCAATGTGGCGCGGTGGTTCCCACCTGCGGGTTAACAGAATGCATCGACAGGGCAGTTAAAAATATCGGGTGGAAAGAAAAACACAAGCAAAAAGGCAAACTCAGGGGCGTGGGTATGGCCAACATGGTCCACACGGCTGCAGGCGGCCGTTATTACGGTTACAATGCCACGGATTCATATTTAAAAATATCCGATGACGGTACGGTTTCCATTGTTACACCGGGTCTTGAAATGGGCCAGGGTGTCCACACTGTGGTGGCGATGATCGTGGCGGAAGAACTGGGATTGGATATGAAATCCGTCAAGGTAATCTCAAATGATACCGACCTGACACCCTACGATCTTGGATCCTGGGGCAGCAGAGCAACCTTTGTGGTTGGTAACGCCGCGTTGGCAACGGCTCGAGAAGCCCGGGTTGTCATCCTCGAGACTGCCGCTAAAATGCTCGACTCAAAACCGGAGTTTATCGATCTTGAAAACGGCATGGCGATTGCCCGGGGACCCGGGTTACCTGAGAAGTCCGTGACCATAGGAAAATTGGCCGGTTATGCCATCAATAAATTATACGCGCCCATTTCGGTCAAGGGACAGTGGGCAGATGACATCCCTGAAAACTGGGATATCAAAACAGAATTTGTCAAGAATGTACGCAGCTTCGCTTTTGCCACGCAATCATGTGAGGTTGAAATTGACGAGGGCACGGGAGAGGTCAAGGTGCTAAAGTTCGTAGCTGCGCACGAAACCGGAACCACCATGAACGAAATGCTGGCCGAAGGACAGATTGAAGGGGCGGTGATGCAAGGTATCGGTTTTACCTTCATGGAATCCATGACACACGACAACGGTCGGGTGGTGAACGACAATTTTCTGGATTACAAGCTCCCGACGTTTGGCGAACAACCGGAAATCGATGTGCAGCTCATCGAGACGGGTGATCCCCACGGACCGTATGGTGCCAAAGGGATCGGAGAAGCCGGGCTGGTGCCCACCGCCGCGGCTCTTGCCAATGCCATCTACGATGCTTCAGGAATTCGGGTTAGGGAGTTACCCATCACCCGTGAATTCATACTCAATGCACTAAAGAAAAGGTCGTCCTGAGTGGTTTTTCGGGTTAACCCGGATGATACCCGGAGATGATTCCTATTTAGAGATCAGGTGTTCGGCTTGTGCAACGACCAACCAGGATCTTCCATGATCCGGCCGGTCGTCTAAATTAGATGGTTGCGCTTAGTTCAATAAATTGTGTTCAATAATTATCCGCTATTTACCGATGTGAGGTAGACTGATATGACCGTTCAACCACTCATTAAAACCACCGGTATAACCAAATCTTTTCCCGGCGTACTGGCGAATGATCACATCGACTTCGATCTTCGTCCCGGAGAGGTCCACACACTTCTGGGGGAAAACGGAGCCGGAAAAACAACGCTGATGAACATCCTTTACGGCCTGTATCAACCTGACGAGGGGCGAATCGAGGTTTACGGGCAGGAGACCCGGATCCGATCACCCTTCGATTCATTAAAGCTCGGTATCGGCATGGTGCACCAGCACTTTGCCTTGATTCCCAACTTGAGTGTTCTTGAAAATCTTGTTCTCGGGTTCGAAGGCGGCTTCATATTGAACATGAAGGCTGCTGAAAAAAAACTGAAACGGATTTCAGAGGAGTATGGGCAGGCCATCAATCCTCATGAACTGATCCAAAACCTTTCTGTGGGTGAGCGCCAGCGGACCGAAATCATAAAAACACTTTTTCGCGGTTCCGAGGCGCTGATTCTGGATGAACCCACTTCGGTTCTGACGCCCATCGAAGCGGAAGAACTCTTCCAGACGATTACCACGCTTAAAAATGCCGGCAAGGGAGTGGTCTTGATCACCCACAAGCTGAACGAGGCACTGGCCATATCCGACCGCATCACTATTTTGAGCCTAGGTCGCAAGATCGCAGAGTTGAACGGTGACGAACTACGTTCTATGGGCGAAAAAGGGGCCAGCGAAAAAATCTTGAATATTATGTTCGGGGGCCGGCCCATACCCGAGTGTTCCCTGGTCGAAAAAACAATCTCGGACCAGATTGTTTTGCAGCTTGAGGATGTTGAAGTCATGAACAGCCGGGAGGTGATTGGCCTGAAAAAAGTTTCTTTCGAGATTCGCGAGGGCGAGATCTTTGGAATCGCAGGTGTGGACGGCAACGGCCAAAAATCGCTTTGTGAGTCAATTGCCGGCCAACGCGGACTTGTATCCGGCCGCATACGATTCAAAGGCGAGGACATTTCACGAAAGAGTGTTTCCAATCGTCATGAGATGGGTATTTCCTACATTACCGACGACCGGATGAACGAGGGCTGTGTGCTGGATTTGAGTCTGTCCGAAAACGCTATTTTAAGGAGGTACTGTCAGGCGCCATACTCCCAGTTCAGCATTATCAACAACGGTGTTGTCGACGGCTATGCCAACCGCTTGATCCAGGACTTCGACGTCAAGGCCACAGGCGCTGATGTCCGGGCGGGAACTCTCAGCGGCGGCAATATCCAGAAGTTCATTCTTGCCCGGGGGCTTTCCACCAAACCGGGATTGATCATCTGCAGCAAGCCAACCTACGGACTCGATGCCAGGACCGTAAGTTATATCCAGGAGCTTCTTCTGGAAGAAAGCAGGCAGGGTACATCCGTTCTGCTCATCAGTTCGGATATGGACGAATTGATAAACTGCTCGGACCGGATAGGAGTTTTATTCAACGGGCAGATCATGGGTGTCATGGACAAGTGTGATGCCACACCGGAAAAAATTGGCAAGCTGATGCTTGGCATCAAAGAATAGGGGAAAATGTGAAGAAACTCGAGTTCCACGAAATTGCTCCGGCTTTTTATTCTGTGCTGTCCATCTTGTTCGCCCTGTTCACGGGGGCCGTCATACTTATTTTTATCGGAAAAAATCCACTGTTGTATTTTGGACAGCTTTTTTTTCAGGGAATGTTCAGCCCTTTAGGCCTGGTTGAATCCATCATCAAAATGGCACCGTTGTTGATTATTTCGGCCGGTCTTCTGGCTTGTTTTTCTGCTGGATTGTGGAATATCGGTGTAGAAGGGCAGTTTTTAATCGGAGCGGTTATAGCCGGTTGGAGTGCACCCGTTCTGGCCGGCTTGCTGCCATATCCTGTTTATCTGCTCTCCGTCGCTGTTTTGGGGGCAATCGGCGGTATGTTCTGGATTCTTCTTCCTGCTGTGCTCAAAGCACGCTACGATATGAACGAGATCATTACGACGATGATGATGAACTGGGTAGCCATCAACCTGGTCACGTGGCTGGTCAAAGGCCCCATCAACGACCCCACGACCGTTCCTGCCCAGACCGCTCTGATACCTATGCAGCACCGGCTCTCGATGATTCCGTTTACCTCAATTCATATCGGTCTGATCGTAGGTGTTGTCTCTCTTTTTATCATGCACTACGTAATCCGAAGAACCACGCTCGGGTATGAATTTCGGGTGCTTTTATCGAACAAATGCGCAGCATATCACGCCGGTATGAACGTTGCCCGGGTCACGATCTGGGGTCTCTTGATCAGCGGGGGTTTTGCGGGTCTGGCCGGTGTCAGCGATGTTTTGGCTATTAAAGGGTTATTTCAGGGAGACTGGAACCCGGCATACGGCATGACCGCCATTCCCCTTGTCTTTCTGGCAAGATTTAATGGCTGGGCCGTGGTCCCACTGGCTTTTTTCTTTTCTTTTTTAAGTGTGGGGGGGGAGTTTGTGGCTCGGGATCAGGGGGTGCCGGTCTTTTTTGTTCACATTCTGGAGGGGCTGACCCTTCTGTTTTTTGCAGCCTCTGAATACCTGGAAAAAAGGAGGGCGCCCAAATGAGTTCTTTATTCGACATGGCATTGATCGGGGCCGTTATGGCATCTACCCTCAGGGGGACCACGCCCATTCTTTTGGGAGCGCTGGGCGAAACCTATGTGGAGCGTTCAGGTCTGTTGAATCTTGGCATCGAGGGGATGATGGTGGCCGGTGCCTTTGCATCTTTTCTGGTGGGGTTCAAGTTGGACAGCCTTGCTTTCGGTTTTGCGGCGGGGGCTGGTGCCGGATTGATTCTGGGGCTTCTTTTTGGCTTTATGACCATAACCCTCAGGGTCAACCAGATCGTGGTCGGACTCGGTATAACCATTTTTGCGAGCGCCGGTTGTAGTTTTCTGCACCGTGTCATTTTCGGGAATCAATTCCCCATTTTATTTACAGCGGGCCAGACTTTTGAAATACCTTTTCTGTCCAGGATTCCCTTGATCGGTCAACCTTTATTCAACCAGCACTGGCTGTTATACCTTACCTTTTTAAGCGTACCGATACTTTATTTTGTCATGTACAAGACCCGTATCGGTTTGAGAATTCAAGCCGTGGGGGAAATACCCTGGGCGGTGGATGCATCGGGTGTAAACGTTTTTAAAACACGTTACATCGCGATCATGTTCGGCGGTGTTATGGGCGGACTGGCCGGCGCATTCATGTCTCTCGGCGACCTGGCCTTTTTTGTACCCAACATGATTATGGGTCGAGGATACATCGCCATCGTTGTGGTCATGCTAGGAAAATGGAACCCGGTCAAGGTTTTTCTGGGAGCGCTTTTGTTCGGGTTTTCCATGTCCCTGACCAGCGCACTGCAGGTAGCAGGGGTAAAGATCAGCCCCGATTTTATCCTCATGACACCGTATCTTGTCGTAATCGTTACCCTGCTGATTTTTGCGCGGTCGACAAACCTGCCGGCAGCACTGTGTGTTCCATATGAGCGGGGGCAAAAATAGAAAATACAATCGTATTGCCAAAATTATTTTCCCATCATTGAAAGGGGGTGACTTACAGCTAACGCGAAACTGAAAAAACTGGATGGAACTATTTTCTAACGTTACCTGAACCCATAAAGAGAGGAGCGACAACATGAGAAGAACCTTAACGACGGTGATGACCCTGGCGTTTATGATCTGTCTTTCAACCAGCCTTGTCCTGGCAGCCGATTTACCGAAACTGGTGGGCCTCACCATACCGGAGGCAGGCACGGACAAAGGGTGGAATGAACAAGGTAAGGTGGGTCTTGAAACGACTGCCGCCAAGTACGGCTTTAAAATTGAGTTGGGCGAGGCCCTGGGTTATGGCGACATCAAACCCACGCTTCGTGACATGGTCAAAAAGGGGAGTGACCTGATTATCTGTCACGCTTCCGGTTATCAAACCGTTGCACCCGAAATCGCCCGGGAAACCGGTGTACGGGTGGTTACCACGGAAAACCACAAAGATGTGACCCCGGGGCTTATCAGTGATATCGATACCCAACCCCAGGGAGGGTGTTATATGGCTGGCTGGTTAGCCGGTAAGATGACCCGTTCGAATATTGTCGGTATCGTCGCTTCGGGTGAGTCACCCACGTGGAACCGGATGTCGGCCGGTTTTACCCAAGGCCTCAAGGCAGCCAATCCCGGCGCTAAACTTCTGTACAGTGTGATTGGGGAAGCCGCCTATGCAGATGCAGCCGGTGCCAAGAGAAATACAGAAGACCAGATTGCCGTGGGCGCAGATGTTATTTTTGGAATGGGCGACGGTGCTTCTTTCGGCATGCTCCAGGCCTGTTCGAGCAAGAA
>RCNC010000462.1_pt1 | contig 26017 bp, 17 predicted proteins | sample 2041301 | NCBI WGS metagenome assembly RCNC01 (sample SAMN09708231, study PRJNA481090) | Marine sediment metagenome, whole genome shotgun sequencing project. | biome: marine sediment; feature: ocean; material: sediment; isolation source: Sewage treatment plant 13A marine sediment (STP13A) ... | reverse complement strand
GTGACCGGTGAAGGTGTCATAGGCGGAACCGGTGTGCCAGGATCCCGGAGGGGGATCGGTGGTCTTGCCGCATGCCAGTGCGGAAGTCTCGAAAGTCTTCTCAGTCGCGATCCTCGGCCTTCATTACACAACCTCCTTTGATATAAAGAGTTTTGGTATTGTTTGCCATTACACCTGGAAGGCAATTGGCGCTCTTTATATCATAGGGCCCATGGTGTGTCAAGTTCATGCGGTTGACTCAGATACAGTTGCTGGACCCGCCTGCGGCGGCAAAGAAAACCAGTAACCAATCGGAACTTTCAATGTCAATGCTGATACTTGATTCAACCCGTTTGAGAAACCCTTTGTTGCCGAAGCAACGCATGGGTAAGTTCGCATGAATTGTGCCAACCGGAAGACCCCGACACCGCTCCCCAATGGCGCTACCGTAATTCATTATGGTGGAAGGGAATAGTTCCGCTCCCGCCGGTCAATCGGTGGCTGGTTGCCCGGTGGTCTGCGGTGGCCCTGCCCTGATCGCGGAATCCAATTGCCTACAGTCGGAAAACTATCACTCTTGGCAATCTGCTGCCGTTTTGGTCGGTTTGTTCATTTTCATCGGCTGACAGGCGGGGAGGAGGACGCTGTTCCAACGACCCGGGGAGAGGTGAAGTGAAAAATGCGTACCCGGGAGGAAAGGTGCCGGCTCGGGGATTCAGTTCCTGAGCAGCGCGCCGAGGACGAAGACCGGGCCGCAGAACAGGTAGCGGACCGCCGGCCTCAGCAGACGGTTCGAACCTGCCGGGAGACGTGCCGCCAGGGCGAGCAGGGGGGAGGCCAGGCGGCAGCTGAAGCGCGAGGCGAGGGCCATGACCCGGCTGCGGAAGCCGCGGACCAGGAATACGTCCTGGCCCTTGCGGCTGGTGGCGGCAATTCGACCGAGGAGCATTTCCGGGTGGTGGGGCGGGTCGAGGTGGGCCAGGGTATCACCGCTGGTCAGCATCAGCCGTTCACCCTCCGCCCCACTCCGCCATCCGAGAAAACGGTGGCCGATGTAGCGGCCGTCCCGAGTGGCGAAGAAGAGGATGTCTCCCGCCAGGGCCCGCTCCGCCCCCAACGGTTCGATGCGGATCATTTCCCCGTGGCGGACAACGGGCATCATGCTTCCGCCAAAAGCGCGGAAGGTGAACGATCCGTGACGGTCCAGCGTCTCGCGGATCATTCCGGGTGTGATCGTTCTGTGCTGGGGGCCGGGTGTGCTCATGGGGGCCGCCGGCGTTCAGGTTTCGATGTCGTCGATATCGGAGGCCGGGCGGTTCTCCTGAACCAGCCGGCGCATCTTGGAGGTCCGGCAGGCGAAGGAGGACGGTCCGAAGGCGTCACCGTCTTCCAGCAGGGCCACCCCCGGGCAGCGGAAACAGATCGGCAGCAGCGAACAATCACTGCATTTTTCCACGTCGGCCATGGTGGTCTGCCGGATCTTCTTCAGCACCGGCGAGTCCTCCCAGATCTCCTTGAATCGTGTTTCGCGCAGGTTGCCGGCGCGCATCTGGAACTGGATGCAGGGAAACACGTTTCCGTAGGGATCGATACTGAGGAAGTTCGTTCCCGCCTTGCACATGTAGGTCTCCCTGGTCATCTGGGCGCCCTCACTGTACTCCCGGGTGCCGAAGGTGAGCAGCCCCTGGTTGAACTGCTCGTCACTGAGGATCTGGTGCAGGTCCTCGTCGCTGATCCGGTTGCCGCAGGGGCGGGATGAACCGTCGATCCCCGGAGCAATCATCGGGTCGATGGTGTACTTGACGTCAAGCCGGTCCCCGAGGGTCTTGATCAGGTCGAACTCCTCGACATTGTCCTTCATCAGCGTGCATTTGAGGTTGACCTTCAGCCCCCGCGCCTTGAGCATCATGATCGCGGCGATGGTCTTCTTGAAAGATCCGGGGAGCTGGGTGACCCGGTCGTGGGTTTCCGCCGTTGCGCCGTAAACCGAGATGCCCATCTCCCACGGGGCCACGGCCTTGATCCGGTCGGCCATGGTTTCGTCGATCATCGTCGCGTTGGTCAACAGGTTGATGGCGAAATGCAGGCTCCTGGCGTATTCGATGATCTCCCAGATGTCGCGGCGGAGAAAGATCTCGCCGCCGGTGATCGAGAGATGCAGGGTGCCCGCTTCGGCCAACTGGTCGAGAATGCCGCAGATCTCGGCAGTGGTCAGCTCCTGCTTCACCTTGTCCTTTGACGGGTGGTCGAGGTAACAGTGCAGGCACTTCTCGTTGCAGCGGTGGGTCAGCTCGAGGATGACGCTGTACGGGATCAGCTTCTGGTGCGAGACACTGCTGATCTTGCCGACCACCGAGGGCTGGAACATCTGCTCGGGGGGCGTGTTGTCGGGCATTGGGCTGGCCTCCCTGGGAAAAGCATTCGGTGGGCTTCAAGCCCCTGACTGCGCACGGCCGGGGACGCCGCCGGGGCCGGATCAGTGCCGGCACTGATCCGGCGTGTCATCGAATCCGACACGGCGTCCCGTCTGGTGGGATCAGGAAAGGGAGACCAGGCTCTTTTCCTTCTTCATCAGCTCATCGATGAACTCCACCACGTCTTTTTCAGCGGTTTCGCGGTCCACCTCGAACTCCGAGACCACCTGGTCGACGATCTCGCTCACCGTTTTTTCGCCGTCGCACAGCTCCCAGATCCTGGTGCCCACCGGGTCCAGGGAGTGGACCGAACTGTCCTCCGCGGAGAGGAGAACCGCCTCGTCGCCGATGATGCGCCAGGCAACGTTTTCGTCACGGGTCACTTTCTTATCCAGCATTTTCAATGCACCTCCATACAGACTCGTCGGGCCTGAAATGCAATTCCGCCGACGGGATCTGCGTCATGAAATCGGTAAACACGGACAGGAGTTCGTTGGTCAACTCGAGACCGCGGCCGAAGAATAGCACGTTTTGCAGAATCTGTTTCATCTTGACGCCCATGGGCATCTGGTCGATCCGGTTTTCCCGCGCCTTGCGCAGAAAATAGAGGTGGGAAACCGGGGCCTGCTCCCGGGCCGTCCCTTTCTGGAAGTCGCCCCAGAACGGGTTGCCGTGGACGACGTATTCTCCGTTTTTCCTGAGCACGGCGGTCAGTTCGTCGCTGAGCAGAGTGGTCTCCGCCGACAGGCCGCTGATCGTGCTCTTTCCCGAACCGGACGAGCCGGTGAAGATATAGCCCTTGCCCTTGTGGACCACCGAACTGGCGTGGAGCATGAATCCGCCCCGTTTGAGCATCAGCCAGGTGTAGAAGACCCGGTAGAAGGCGTCGAAGGAGTAGACCGACTCGTGAACCTCCAGGGTTCCCCGGTTTTCGGCGATTCCGAACGCAGCACTGAAATCACTCCGCTTCATGTTCAGCCGGTCGCCCTCGAGGGTGAGGGTCGGCTGCTCGCCGAGGCGGCTCTCCCTGGCGGTCTCCTCCGACTCGGCGTCGAAGGTGGTGACCCGGAAGGTGGAAAACGGCTGGTCGTCGGTGATGAAGCTCTCGTAACGGTCCAGCAGCGCCGTGGCCAGCGGTTCCGAATCCAGTTCGAACCGGGTGGCAATGTCGGCAATGCTGATGGTGATCGACCTGTCCATGATCAGTTTCCTGCACCCGGGGAATGCGGCGAGCGGAACCGGTCCCCGGCTTCCGCCGCTCACTGTTTCCGATTGTGTCTCCAACCCCTCTGAAAGGGCAATAGATATAGCAAAGGGCTTATGTCTTGTCAATAATCCAGTGCTGTTTTGCCGTGGGCGGCCCGTTGACCCCCGGTGGTAAAAGTTGCTACCATGCCCCGCTTTCCGGCACGGCCCTCCCGGGTCGACATGGTGGCCGGCCGGCAAAACCAGGACAAATGGGTGACCAGTGTGGACCTTTCTCTCCTCAATCTGATTCGCTGTCCGGCGCAGACCGGCAATGGTGTCTGCCGTGCCCCGCTGGAGGTGGACTCTGCGGCCGCTGATCCACGCTTCTTCAGCGGGTGTACGGATGATCTGGCGGAAGGGGTGCTGCGCTGTAGCGGGTGCGGTGCCCGCTATCCGGTCCTCTGCGGGGTGCCGGTGCTGTTGCGGGCGGTGGAAACCTGGATCAGGGGAAACTACTGGTTTCTCCTCGGATTTGCCGGTGAGATGGGTGCACCACTGAGCACGGTCACGGGTTTTCTCCGGGATACGGCTTCCAGCAGCGGGGACCTGCCGCCCCGGCAGCTCTACGACCGACGGTGGTCCACCCGGGTGGCCAAGTTCGTCAGCAGTTACCTGATCAGTCATCATCTGGGCCTCGAGCGGCTGGAGCTGCTCGGTCCGGCCCAGAAACGGCTGGCCATGGAGATGGCCGATGCCGGTGGTCCACACGAGGTCCTTCAGGGCATGATGAACGACCTGGAACCATCCGGTGGAGCCGCGGGGCCGGCCCTGGACGTGGGGTGCAGCGTGGGCGGGATGACGGCCCGGCTGGCGGTTGGGTCCCGCCTGGCGGTGGGGGTCGATATCAGTTTCGAGAGCCTGGTCTGGGCCCGGGCGCTGCTCAGGGGGCGGCCCGGCCCGCATGAAAATCTGGCGCCGGTATTCACTGAGGGCGACAACCGGGTGGAGGTGCCGCTGATTCCTCTGGAGGGCCGCAATTGCGAGTTCGTGCTGGCCGGCGGCGAGGCGCTCCCCTTTGCCGACGGCTCCTTCCGGGTGGGTGCCAGTTGCAACCTGATCGATGTGATCGACAAGCCGCCGGAGCTGCTGGACGAGAAGAAGCGTCTGCTGGCGCCCGGTGGCGTGCTGCTCCTTTCCACGCCGTTTCTGCACACCGCCACGGGGGTCGGCCGCTGCCTGGCACCCGAAGGGCGGCAGCCGACGGAGGTCCTGCGGGCCATGCTGGTCGAGCGGGGGTTCGAGGTAACGGCGGAGCGGGAAGATGTGCCGTGGGTGCTGTATCACTATCGCCGCCGGCTCGATTTTTATCAGACATTCTGCCTGGCCGCCCGCCGGTGCGCGGCGGCAGGGAAGTGAGGTAAGTCGATGGTTCATGTGTACCGAGCGGCAGTCTACCTGATCATGATCGGTGCCGCACTGTTGTTCTACCTGCTGCTGCGCCGGCTCTTCGGCAAACGGACCCGGGTTTTCCCGGTGGTGGCGGCGCTGCTGGTGGCCGCGGGTTTGACCTGCTGCACGTACTATGTGCTCTCCAAGCCGGTATTGCTGAGAAAATACGCTCCGTTTCTCAAGGTCAAGAAAGGGAAATCGAAGATAAGCATAGTCTACATGCAGTCCGAGGCTCGGATCTGCAACCTGGACGGTTCGGGGGACGGGCTCTTTCTGCCCCGGGATTTCATCACCACCCGCGACATCACCTGGTCACCCGATGGCACCCGGGTCCTCTGCAGCCGCGTCAAGGACAGCACATCGGGGATGAACCTCTACATCTACGATGTCGACGGCGAAAACCAGGTCCAGCTCACGTCGGGCCGGGGGATCTCCCGCCGGCCCAGCTGGTCGCCCGACGGCACCCGGATCGTCTTTGACTACCGTCCCAACCTGCGTCAGCTGGCCACGGACATCTGTGTCATCAACGCCGACGGCAGCGGCCGCCAGCGGTTGCTGGCCGGTGACCAGGTTCACGCCTACCATCCAGTCTGGGCTCCAGACGGCAACTCCATCTACTGCTGCGTCAAGGAGAACCGCCGCGATGACATCTGGGTCATGGACACCGACGGCGGCAACCTGCGCCAGCTCACCTTCACCACCGATCAGTCCGAGACCGAACCGGCCGTGTCCCCCGATGGGGAGACCATCGTCCTCTCGGTCAACCGCCGGGAGATCTATCTGGTGGACACCGACGGAGGTCGTTTCCGCCCCCTGGCCGACGAGGCCGGCAAAACCTTCCGGGGCCGGGACCCCAGCTGGAGCCCCGACGGGCAACGGATCCTCTATGCCGGGTTCGGAGTCAAAAACGCGGGACGGTTCATCAAGGAGGTCGGTGTGGACGGGATCGGTTTGCGGCAGATCCCGGTGGAGGACGGCAAACTGCTCACGCCGATGCAGACGCCGGACGGTTCACGCCTGGCCTACCTGCGGTTCGTCAAGACGGTGGTGCGTACGGTGTCACCACTCAAGAATCCGGCGGGCGGTCCGGGGCTGCCGGGCGGGGACGAGGACTGAGGCCGATCAGGACGATCTGGCCTTCAGTTTGAGGCGCTTGATCATCTCGCTGAGGGTGGTGGGTTTGACCTGCAGCAGCTGGGCCGCCGATTTCTGCACCCCGTTGGACAGGGAGAGGGCGCGGAGAATCAGGGCCTTCTCGAACTCCTCCATGGTTTTTTTCAGCGAGAGCCCGCCGTCGGGGATGATGATCTCTTCCGCCGAGGGGATGGCCGGGTTGCGGATGTGGCCGGGGATCAGGCCGAGATCGATCTCGTCCGTCCGGCACAGCACCACCGCCCGTTCCACGGTGTTCTCCAACTCGCGCACGTTTCCCGGCCAGTGGTAGCTTTCCAGCACACCCAGCGCTTCCCGGGAGAAGCTGCTGACCGTCTTGTTGTTTTCCTGGTTGTACGTGCGCAGGAAGTGCATCGCCAGCAGCGGGATGTCCGAGGCGCGCTGGCGCAGCGGCGGCAGGGCGATGGTGATCACGTTGAGGCGGTAGTAGAGGTCCTCGCGGAACTCCTTTTTCTGCACCGCCTCTTCGAGGTCGGAGTTGGTGGCGGCGATGATCCGGGTATCGACGCGGATCGAGTCCACACCGCCCAGCTGCATGAATTCCCGCTCCTGGATCACCCGCAGAATTTTGGCCTGGGTCTCCGTGCTCAGGTTACCCACCTCATCGAAGAAAATGGTTCCATGGTCGGCCAGTTCGAAGAGGCCTTTCTTGTTGTTGATCGCCCCGGTGAATGCTCCTTTTACGTGCCCGAACAGATTGCTCTCCAGCAGGTCCGCCGGCATGCTGCCGCTGTTCACCACGATGAAGGGCTGGCCCGAGCGAAGGCTGTTCATGTGGATCGCCTTGGCGATCAACTCCTTGCCCGTTCCGCTTCCCCCCTGGATCAGGATCGTCGATCGGCTCGGCGCCGCCTGGGAGATCAGGTCGAAGATTTCCTTCATTTCGGAGCTCTGGCCGATGATGTTGGAGAAACCGTACTTGTCGGAGAGCGCCCGCTTGAGGTTGCGGTTCTCCTGGGTCAGGCGACGGTGCTCCACCCCCTTGCCGATGGTGAGCAGCACCTCTTCGTTCTTGAACGGTTTGGCGATGTAGTCGAAGGCACCGTTCTTCATTGCTTCGATGGCGCTTTCCACCGACGCGTAGGCGGTGATCATGATCACCACCTGGTACGGGTCGTCCTGCCGGATGGACTGCAACGCTTCCAGCCCATTCATCCCGGGGAGCATGATGTCACAGAGGATGACGTCGAAGTCGGTCTCGGCCAGCCGCCGCAGCCCGGCCTCGGCCGAACCGGCGCACTCCACTTCGTACCCGCGCCGCTGGAGCAGGCGCAGCAGCACATCCTGCATCACCTCTTCGTCGTCGATGACGAGGACCCTGGCCTGATCCGTGCTCATCATGCCGTTCCCGGTTGTGGCGCCGGATCCCCAGGGGCCCGGGCCGGTTGCCTGTGATGGAGAAGAGCTGCCGCACCGTTGTCCGGCAGTGGGAGAATGGCTGGTCCGGGCGCTCTGCTCCTTCTACTCGACGCTGCCGCCCCCCCGGGGCAGGGTCACGGTGAACACCGTTCCGGCGCCAGGTCGGCTGTCGACGGATATGTCACCCTGATGCTCACGAATTATACCATAGCAGATCGAAAGCCCGAGGCCGGTGCCGCTTCCCGGAGGCTTGGTGGTGAAGAAGGGTTCGAAGATCCGGCGGCGAATATCAGCGGGGATCCCGGGGCCGCTGTCCGAGACCGTCACGCTGGCCGCGGCCCCGGCGGACCGGGTGGCCACCCGCAGCAGGCCGCCTTCCGGCATGGCCCCCAGGGCGTTGCTCATCAGGTTGATCAGTACCTGCTGAAGCTGTCCGGCGTCACCGGTCACCGGCAGCGGTTCATCGGCGAGATCGAGGCGGAATTCGACGGCGGTCCCTTTCAGCAGGTGCTCGAAGAGGGACACCGCCTGGCCGGTCACCTGGTTCAGGTCGGCGGGCATCATGGTGCTGCCCCGGGTGCGTGCGAACTGCAACAGGGAGGAGACGATTTTTTCGGCCCGTTCGGCCTGCTGGCCGATCTTTTTCAGCATCTCCGCCTGCTCCGAATCGCTGGCGCCGGCGGGGACGTTCTCCAGCAGCATTTCGGTGTAACTGGAGATCCCGGTGAGCGGCGTATTGATTTCGTGGGCCACCCCGGCGGCCAGCTGGCCGATGGAGGCCAGCCGCTGTTGTTCCATCAGCCGGTTGGTCAGGGTGTTGTTCTCCAGGGCCATGGCCAGCATTTCGGCGGCGGGGAGCAGCGCATCCAGATCCTGGCTGGAGAGCAAGGCGCCGCCCCGGCGCGGGCCCATGCCGATGGCACCCAGGCAGTGGCCGCCCGCGGAGCCCTCCATGATCAAGAGCTGGTAACAGCCCTTCCAGGGTGAGGTCAGCCGGGTGATGCGGCAGCGGCCGTTTCCCGACCCGGTGCCGGTTGCTGACGGTTGCCGGGGATCAGGCGTCCAGGCCCCGGAGGGGATTTCGGCGGGTGGCACGAAGCGGATGGAATCGATATCCATGGCCAGGGCGACGTCGTCCATGAACATCTCCACCAGCCGTTCCGGGGAGAGGGCGGGATCCAGGCGGAAGGGGTCGAATTCGGCCAGCCGCTCCCGGTGGCCCATGCGGTCCCCGAAATGGAGGCGGTCCGCCGACCGGGCCAGCGAGTCCCTGATCCGGGGGAAGAAAATGGCTGAGACCGTAACCGCGGTCACCGCCCAGAAGATCATGCCGGCGGGCCGGCGGGGGTCGGAGAGGGCGGGTATCCAGCGGGCGGCGGCGGTCAGGGCCAGCAGTACGGTGAAGAGGGTCACCGCCGAGGAAAGGGAGTAGACCATCGACTTCTTGAAGACCAGCTGGGCGTCGGCCAACCGGAAACGAAACACCGCCACGCTGAACGCGGCGGGAACCATCGTCAGGGTGAGCAGCGAGAGGGCCTGCCAGTCTGCCGGGTAGAAGCCGGCCAGGTAGGGCAGGAAAAAGAAGAGCAGGGGCGGTGTCCCCCCCAGCAGCAGGCCGAGAGAAATCCAGAGCAGTTGCTGTCGCCGGATCGGGTTGCGGGACCTGGCGGTTCGCACGGCCGCCACCAGGCCGCCCAGCAGGATACCGCTGCCGAGCCAGCCCAGGCCCAGCCGGCGCAATACGGCATACATGGTGGTTGTGGTGTAGGGGTTTCCCGGGCGGGCCAGCAGCCCGATGTTCCAGGCGGCGTAGAGCAGGGCCAGGCAGCAGGAAACGGCCAGGGCCCCGGTGATCACCAGGCGGCGGTAGCGGGTTCCCGGTGCTGGAAACCAGAGGCAGAAGCCGAGAAAAAGTGCGGGCAGGATCAGGGTGCCGGCGTCGTCGAGACCGTTGACCAGTTGGTCGAAGGTATCCCAGGTGCCGATGGGCGAGAGGAGGGTCACTGCGGCAAAGGAGAAGCAGATCCCGGCCAGCAGGAGGCCCTCCCGGCTCCGGCGGCCAAAGACCCCCACCATGCCCCCGAGCAGAAGTGCCGCTGTTCCGGCCAGGGCAAGAACGGCGTAGACGAATGTGCCGTCAGGACGGTGAGCCACCCGCACCACGCGGTTGATCTGCCGCCCCTGTCGCAGCAGCGAATAGACACTCTCCGCTGCTGTTCCCGAGGCCGCCAGCACCTGGCCGTATCCCATGGCCGTGGACACCGGGAACCCGTTGATGGCGACGACGATATCACCGGTTTCGATGCCGGCCAGCTGTGCCGGGCTCGATGTCCCGATACCGATGACCGCCACGCCGGCAGCCGTGTCCCGGATAGCCAGGCCATCGTGGGGGACGTCCACCGCAGACTTGCGCCAGATGTTTATCCCACCGAGAACCAGCAATACGAGGAGCAAGAGCAGAGTCCAGGTAATCCGGGCCTGTCCTTCTTTCCACCCCAGCCTGGCTCTGGTGCCGGTCACGCTCTCCCCTCGCTTCAAAAAAATGGCGGCATCCTCGTACCGGTAAAAAAAACAGTCCACCGTGTGTTTGACTGTGCAATTCCCGTACCATCAGATAAGGTCGGGTCTTCATTTTAAGTCATTTGTTAACAATCACATGTGACGGTTGTTTTTAGCCGCCCCATCACTTTATTCAATTCATTGGATGCCCTTCCGCTAAATACAAAAAATTGAATCCCCAACGGGCGGCTGACCGTTCCACTCTTTCCCGGTCCCCCCTTCATTTTGCGGCCCCGGCCGATACAATGGGCGTGCCGGAAATGTGGAGGTGAATCTGGAGGATGGTAAGAAGACTGGCCAGCCTGTCGGGAATGGGGAAGTTGGTCGGGCTCCTCTGCATGATTCCCTCCACGGTGAAGATCTCCCTGGCTCTGGTCCGCCAGGAGGAACCGGTCCGCTGGGTCACCCTTCCCTGGGGGTTGCCGTCTTCGTCACTGCTGGCGGTGACGGCCCACACGGCGGCACCGCTGGCCACCGGCCTGGGCCTGGGATTGTTGGCCGGTCTGGCCGTCGCCCTGGTGGGCCTGGCACTGGTGCCGACCAGCCAGCACCGGCAATTTCACCGGTCGTACTGGGACGTTTCGCTGCTCACCTTCTTCCTCTGTTTCGCTCCGCTCTGGTCACGGCTGTGGGGCGTGGTGCGCTGGTTGACCGGAGGAGCCGGTTCACCGGTGGATCTTCACGGTTCCTTATGGCCCCGGGGACTGCCCCTGGCCGCGGCCGTCGGCCTGGTCGCAGCCGCCTCGGTGATCCATCTCCTGGCCCGAAGCCGGGGTACGGATGACCAACCGGTTCGGGTCGGGCGGTGGGCGGCCGCTACCGTGATGCTGTCGGTGGCGCTCCTGTCCGTCGGCCCGCTCCACGGCCTGCTGGTGCGCGCCGGTGTCCCGCTGGTCCCTCTGCTGGTCGGCCTCGGGCTGTTGGTGGCCGTCCCGCTGATTCTCTTTCTCCTGATCACCGTATTCCGGCCCGCGATCACCGGCCGATTCCCTGCCGTTCTTGGCGTCCGGGTGGAACGAGCACGGATTCCCCGGCGGTTCCAGCACGCCGGTCTCCTGCTGCTCTGGGCCGCTCCGGCGGCACTGCTGCTCTGCACCGCCGTGGCTGCCATTGCCGGATCATCAGGGGGCGAGACCGGGCCCCGGGCCGAGGCACCGGTCCGGCGACCGAACCTGGTGCTGATCTACGTCGACACCCTGCGGCGTGACCACCTCTCCTGCTACGGCCGGGAACGCTGGGCCACACCCTCTTTCGACCGTCTGGCCGCCGGTTCGGTTCAGTTCCGCAATGCCACCTCGCCGGCCAGCCACACCGTGCCGGCGGTGTGCAGCGTCATGACCTGTCGCTACCCGCACAGCAGGGGGCTGGCCAGGGGTGAGCCTTTCCAGCTTCCCGGTGACAGCCTGACCCTGGCCGGACTGCTCCGGGGGGCGGGATATCGTACGGCCGCCTTCATCGGCAACTACGTTCTGGGCCGCGATTACGACACCCGGATCTGGCAGGGCTTCGAGGTGTTCGATGACCGGTTCCCCCAGCGTGAATCGGAGCGCCGGATCCCCGAGCGGGAAGCCGGTGCCTTGAGCCGGGCTGCCGTGAGCTGGATCCGGGCCCACCGGGACCAGCGATTTTTCCTCTGGCTCCACTTCCAGGATCCCCACGGGCCTTACACACCACCGGAAGGTCCGGCGAACGGCTCGTTGCTGACCGAGTATGGCCCGCAGCGGGTGGTACCGCTGGCCCCGGACAACTTCAGTCCGGGCGGTATCCCGGTATACCAGTGCCTGGGGGGCGAAGACGACCCCTGCCACTACCTGGCCGGATACGATGGGGAAATTTCCCACACCGACCGCCACGTGGGCCTGGTGCTGTCCTGGCTGCGGCGGCTCGGCCTCTACGAGGAAACGGTGGTGGTCCTGCTCTCGGACCACGGCGAAGCGATGGAGGACGACCACGGCTACTACTTCTGCCACGGGCACGATCTCACCGAGGACCAGGTCCGCGTGCCCCTGCTGCTTCACGTGCCGGGGGAGGGTGGGGGCCGGGTGGTGAGCCGGGAAGTCTCAACCCTTGACCTCTTTCCCACCCTGCTCGGTCTGGCCGGTGTGGAGGTCCCCCCGGGGCTGCCCGGCCGGGACCTGTTGTCGGCGACGGACGAACCCGGAACGGAGGAGGTGGTGCTCACCTTCACCGGCGGGGGAATCCGGGCCATACGTTCCGGCCCCTGGAAGTTGATCCAGCGTGGTGGGCGGACATTCCTCTACAATACGGATCTGGATCCGGAGGAAACCGTGGATCTGAGCGGGGAGGAACGGGAGCGTACCCTCCGAATGACCAGGGCGATGAAGAACGCCCGAGCTGCCGCCGGCCGGCCCGGTGCCGGCGGAACCACCGCCGGCTGGAACGAGGACGTTCGCGGATCTCGGGGTGTTCCAGCAGGTAGTTCAGCTTTTCGGCCAACCGGTGGGGATCGTCGGGCCGGACCACGAAGCCGGTGACGCCGTCCTCGATGCCGGGGAAGTTGGCCTGGATCTCCGGTGAGACGATCACCGGCAGCCGGCAGGCCATGGCTTCGGAGAGGCTGTAGGGCAGGGTATCCTCCTCGGCCACCCTGACATAGCAGAGTGACTGGTGGTAGAGCTCGATCACCTCCTCCTTGGAGATCCCCTGGCGAAAATCGATTCGCGGGTCGGGCTCGAGGAAGTTCTCCCGCAGGTTCACCCGGCTGACCAGGACAAGACGGACGTCATCCGGCAACCGGGGAACGATCTGGCAGAGTGGCAGCAGGCCCTTGCGGTGGAAGTTCGGCATGGTGGAAACAAAGAGCACCTGGCGCCGCCGTTTCCCGCCGCCCGCCCGGTCGAGGCGGTCCAAATCTATGGAGGGCCCGGTGAAGCGGATGGTGGAGAGTTCCGTGGCCTGCTCCAGCTGGTCCACCTCGGTGGCCGACCAGCACCAGTTCTGCCGGGCGGCGCGCATGGCCAGCCAGTCGGCCTGGAGCCGCGTCAGGTCGTTGGCCGGTGTGCTGGCCTGGAACTGCAGGTGAATGTTGAAATAGAGGTGCTCCAGCAGCCGGGTGGTTTCGGCGCCGTCGGGCCGGGCATCCCCGAAGAGGTGCCGGGCCAGGGTGAACTTCTGCTCGTGGTAGAAGTCGGAGTAGATCACCGCCGGCCGCCGGCCGATGACGTCGAAGAAAAAGGTGGCTTCCCGGCGGAAGGTGAAGAGCAGCAGGCCGGCACTGATCCGCGACAACACGGTGCGCAGGAAGTGGTAGTAGCCGATGTGGGACCGGGGGAGGCCCCGTGCGGTCAGATCCTCGAGAGTCAGCATGCGCTGCCGCAGTTCCGGGTTGTCCTGCAGCTCACCGTCCGGGAAGGGAGGGGGCTGAAGGCTGATCAACAGGGCCCTGCCCCGCCGGTTCAGATTGCGCCAGAGTTCGAGGGTCTGGACAAAGACGCCGGTGGCGCCCTGGTCCACGATCACCACGTCCCACTCCTGGTTCAGTTCGGGAAAGGGGACAAAGGCCACGGTGCCGGTGAATTCCAGGGCGGTACGCAGCGGTCCGGCTCCGGTTCCGGTGGACCGGGCGAGGTCGCCCAGGGTGGCTCCGCCGGTGAAGACACGGGGGTAGACCGGTTCCAGGGCGGCCGGGAGGTGTGCCACACCGCCCGGCCGCCCTGGAGATGTTGCGGCCACGGTGAAAGACGGCACCGGTGAGCGTGGGGATCAGCGGCTGTTCAGTTTGTGATTCACGGGACAATTAGAAGTGCACCCTCAGGCCCCCGACGATTCGCCGGTATGAAGAATCCTCGCCGATCAGAGAGTCGACGAGACCATGGAAGGAGTTTCCATCGAGGGCCAGGCTGCTGATCGCCATCAGCAACTGCAGGTCGAGACCCGTGGTGCGCAGAAGCCGCTGGCGGAGCCCCACGTCCAGGCCGGTGATCTCCCCGGCGGGGGAGCGGTCCTGGTTCAGCAAGCCGGAATCGAGATTGGTCAGGTGATGGTAGGTGACCAGGATGCCGGTGCCTGCGGCGGGGAGGAAGGTGTCGAAGTGACCGGAGACCCCACGCACCCGGCCGCTTCCGCCGGGGGCTTCGGCCCAGCGGCTGCTGTCGCCGGGCAGGGCGGCGATGGCCCGGATGTCACCCTCTCCATCGAGGTAGGAGGTTCCCACTGTGCCGGAGAGCAGCGCACCGAATTGCTTGGAGAGCGAGAGGCTCATCTGGCGCTTGCGGGCGGTGCCGCCGTCGGTGAGGAAGATCATCCCTCCCGTGGCCGGGCCAAAAGGCGCTGACGGATCGAAGTCGGCCACCGAGGACGGCTGGACGTCCTCGACGCTCAGGTCCAGCTCAAGGTTGTAGCCCTGGCCGAAGCCCTGCTCGAGGATCAATCCGTATTCCAGCCCGCTGTGCCGTTGCCGGGACAGATCGCCATCGGCCGTTTTCTGGGTGGTGTCCGCGGCCGGATCATCCGGCATGGTGGAGCGGAGTGCCAGGCCCACGCTGCTGGTGACACTCATCCGCGCGAAGGGTGCGTAGACCAGCCCCATGGAGGGTCGGGCCAGCTGGGTGGCGGCTTCTCCACCGGTGATGCGGTATTCCATGTTGCAGAGCAGGTGCAGCGGATCAAAGGCCTTCCAGCGGTCAGAGCCGTTGATCACCGTTTCCCACCCCTCGGAGATCGGTGTGACGAAACCGCCCGAACCTCCCGCCAGGCCGCCGGTGGCGGTGAAGGGCAACCCGGTTGGATCACCGCTCAGCGATCCGTGGCGCCAGTGGAAGAGGAGTTCGTGGGACGCGGCCAGGGAACCGCGAATCCGGCCGCCCATCAGCAGGAGGGTGGCCTGGTCTTCGGTATCTCTCAGCAGCGAGGTCTGTCCTGGGCCGGAGTGGCCAAGCGCAGTACCGCGGCCCGCGGCGTAGAAAAGGTCCAGTCCCATTTCCCCGCTGCCGGTGCCGGTCCGGTTCCAGTGCGCGGCCATGGATCGGTACCCCGGCCCGTTCTTCCGGTCATCGCCGGTGAACCGTTCCGCCAGTTCCAGCCTGAAGGTCTGCTCGGGCAGGCGGGTGCCGTTGTCACTAACCGGCATGGAGGACAGTTCGAACGCGGCCGATTCGGTCCGCACCACGCGCCAGAGCAGCGGTCCGCCCAGGCCGGAACTGAACAGCGACGGGTTGTTTTCCCTGGTGAGTTCCACTGTCCAGCGTGTGGGACCAAGTGCCCGGCCGGCAAGGCTGGCCATCAGGACCGATTGATCCCCGGATGCTGTGGTGCCGGCAGCAGCGATCAGCAGATCGCCACCAAACCCGCCGGCAGCGGCCGGTGACTCTTCGGTGGCGGGGGTTAGACTTCCGGGCCGGTCGAGGGCTTTCAGCGCGTCGCGGTTGGTGCCGCCGAGGGTTTCGGCAAGTGTTCCGGTTGGCTCGGGGGGCGTTGAGGACGCCGGCTGCCGGGCCGCCTGGAGCACGGCCTGGCCCGGGGCTTCATCCACGGCCGGGGCCACGTCCGGCCGCCGAAGCACGAATGGCGCTGTGGCCATCTTGCCCTGCTCGGCGGTTACCGGCCCGAAATCAGCGGGCCGGAGGCCCGGTTTTTCCGCCCGGAGCAGGTAGCTGTCGGGAAAGAGGCCCTGGAACAGGAAGCGGCCTTCGCTGTCAGTAAGGGTGGATTCCAGGAGGGTGGTTCCCGATTCGTCCATCAGAAAGACGTTGGCCCGGATCAGCCCGTGGCCCGACTCGTCCACCACGATGCCGCAAATGGTGCCGGTCCGCTCCTTTGCGGCCAGCGAGGCCGCGGGGAGGAGCAGCAGCAGCAGTACCATCAGCCAGATGCCGGTGTGTTGGAGGGGTTGCCGCACGGAATCCTCTCCTGATGAAGGTCCGGCGAGCCGGTGGAAAACGGTATCAACTGGCAAACCGGAACCCGGGTACAACGGTCCTACTGGTTAATATACCAGTTTGCCGTCAACAAATCACCCTGAAAAGTGAATTCCGGACCGGTCTGGTCAGTGGCGGAAATGCCGCCGGCCGGTGAAGATCATGGCGATTCCGTGCTCGTCGGCCGCCTCGATCACTTCCTTGTCGCGTACCGACCCCCCGGGCTGGATCACGGCCCGGGCACCTGCTTCCGCGGCGGAGTCCACACCGTCGCGGAACGGGAAAAAGGCGTCCGATGCCAGGACACTGCCCTCCAGCGGCTGCTGGGCCTTCATCACCGCCAGTTTTACCGAGTCCACCCGGCTCATCTGGCCCGCCCCGACACCGAGGGTCCGGTCCGGCCCGGCAAAGAGGATGGCATTCGACTTGACGTGCTTGACCACCCGCCAGGCGAAACGGAGCCCGCGATCCTCCTCGGCGGTGGGCTGCCGCCTGGTGACCACCTCCCACCCCGGTGGTTCGGAGAACCTGGCGGTGTCAGCGTCCTGGGCCAGGAAGCCTCCCTCGACACAGCGGTAGTCGAGGCGGTCCGTAGCTTCGCCGGGCGCGGGGGCGTTGGCGCAGCGGATCAGCCGGAGGTTCTTTTTCCTGGTCAGCAGGGCCAGGGCCTCGTCGTCAAAATCCGGGGCGATCACCGCCTCGAGAAAGATCTCCTTCAGGCTGGCGGCCACGGCGGCATCCACCGGCCGGTTGAAGGCGACGATGCCGCCAAAGGAGGAGAGCGGATCACAGGCCAGGGCCCGCTTGTAGGCCTCCAGCGGATCCGGTCCCACCGCTGCACCGCAGGGGTTGGAGTGCTTGATCACCGCTGCCGCCGGCTCTTCGAACTCCGCCACCACCAGCCTGGCTCCTTCCATGTCGAGAATATTGTTGAAGGAGAGCGCCTTGCCGTGAAGTTGTTCAGCATCGGCCAACGGGCTTCGACCCGCCCCGGCCACCCGGTAGAATGCTGCCCGCAGGTGGGGGTTTTCGCCGTAACGCATGTCCAGCCGCTTGTCCAGGGTCAGTTCCAGCCGCTGTGGCAGTTGGTCCTTTCCGGCGGCGGCCTCCGGCGGCTGGAGCGCTCCGTTTTCCTCACCCACACCGCCGAGGTAGCCGGCGATGGTCTGGTCGTAGCTGCTGGTGTGCTGAAACGCTTTCAGCGCCAGGCGACGCCTGGTGGCCATGCTCACCCGGCCGCCGTTGGCGGCCAGTTCCTCCAGCAGCGGGGCATAGTCTCCGGGGTCGGTGACCACCGTCACGCTGGGGAAGTTCTTGGCCGCTGCCCGGACCATTGCCGGGCCGCCGATGTCGATCTGTTCCAGGGCCGCTTCCACAGCGGTGCTCGGTTCGGCGATGGCCCGGGCAAAGGGGTAAAGGTTCACCGCCACCAGATCTATGGGGCCGATGCCCGCGGCCGCCAGTTCATCGTCGTGAACCCCGCGGAGCGCCAGGATCCCGGCATGGATCCGCGGGTGGAGCGTTTTCACACGGCCGCCGATCATTTCTTCCTGGCCGGTAACGTCGGCCACCGGTACTACCCCGATGCCGGCCGCGGCCAGTTCCCTGGCGGTGCCGCCCGAGGAGATGATCTCCACCCCGTGCCGTGAAAGTCCGGCGGCCAGCTCGTTGACGCCGCTTTTGTCGTAGACGCTGATCAGCGCCCGGGTCACCGGCACCATGTCCGGGTGGTTTGTCGTGGCGGTCATTTCCTGGTGGTCCTCCTCAGGTATCCCCGGTGGGTTTAATCTGTCCCGTCCGGGCTGTGGGCGGGCATGCCCCCGGCCTGATCCCAGATCCACTGCCAGAGCGCGGAGACCCTGCAGGTCGCCCGGGATACGGAGACCGAAGAGATGCCGAACGGGGTGGACCTGGAATCAAAGGTGGCCCACGGTCCGATCTCCCGGGTCTGTCCGGGCACGTGGCTTTCCAGGTCCACCTGGTAGCCGGCCGACAGCTCCAGACCCTGCCGCAGGTAGCCGGCCGGGTCGATCCCTCCTCCCAGCAGGTCCCGCCGGGCGGATTCCTCCCTGCCGGTGATCACGAAGGGGATCAGGTGCAGCATCCTTTCGGTGAACAGCTGGAACCCGCGGTGGGATGGAGCAGGCTGCCTTCCGCCGGCGAGATAGGGGTCGGCGGTGGCGGCGGCCAGCACGCCAACCCGGCCCAGCTGCCGTGCGATCAGGGCGAAGGGCTTGTGCTCGCGGATCATTCGCACCGTGGTTTCGCATTCGGCGACGATCAGTTCGGGTTTCAGGGGCGGTCTGGACGAGTGGGTGGTGGCGGTGGCCCGGTACAGCTCACCACGGTGGCTGTTGAGCACCATGCGCAACGGCCGGGGCATGGTCCCCAGGGCCCGGGCCAGAACGGCCCTCTCGGTGGTGGAGGTCCAGGCACCGGCCGGAGTGGCGGCGGCCAGAAGCGCCGGAATCATCAGGGACAGTAGCCAGACCCTGACGACGCGTTGTTTCCCATCGGCTGTTGCGAGCGGCCAGACCATTGGTAATACCCGGTGTGGATGGATGGAGTATGGAAGATATTGCATCGTCCGGGGGATGTCAATGGAATCAACCGGGGGATATTTATGTCAGGTATGGGCACCCGTTCAAGCCATTTCATCATAGAAAATATCCGCCAAAAATAACCATACTCATCAGAATTGGCGGTTAAAGCCACGGATTTTTTTGATCTTTTACCGCTATCCATCCGCAAAAGCTCTGAAATTAGTCAATTGGTCTGGTTGACATCGGCTCTTTTCGTATGATATATGAAGTAACAATTCTGAAACTGGAATCCAAAAACAGGGATGTTGGAGGCGGAGTTTCATGAGTTCAGGCCGAAGTCGGGAAACCGCTTTTACAATTTGACCAGTTTTTGATTTCAGGGTAGTTGCAGTCTCGTGCGCCCCCACGAGTGAATAAACAATAACAATAATTACTGTTTATTTGAACAGATTGTAATGCCCCGGGATTGTCCGAGGAGTTCTGAAACGTCGGAAGCCCCGAATGCTGGCTCAGGATGCGTTATTCTACCTGTGGTCGGGGTTCCGAATACGGAGGCAGGGTTGTAACCATGAGAATGGTCGGCAAGGTGAAGTGGTTCAATAACAGCAAGGGGTGGGGGTTCATCGAGCGCAGTGGGGAAACCGATGTTTTCGTCCACTACTCCTCCATCGAGGAGGAAGGGTTCCGAACCCTCAAAGAGGGGGAGGATGTGGAGTTCGAGATCATCGATGGTCCGAAGGGCCCCCAGGCGGAAAGCGTAAAGAAGCTTATGGATTGAACCGGTTTGACGGAGTAGCCTGATCGATTAGAATGATCCCTGGCCTTGAGACCACCTATGGTCTGGCCGGGGATTTTTCGTTTCAGGTGTCATGTGGTTTTAACGGCGGGTTTCCAGACTTGCCGGAAAGGGTTGGCCACCGGTGGGGGAGAGCGAACTTCAGCGAACACTCAAGGGCATACCGGCCGTGGACACCTTGCTGGGCCGGGAAGGGATGATTCTGCTGGAGGCCGAGTATGGCCGCCAGCTGTTGCTGGAAGAACTGCGCGGTTTTTTGTCCCACCTGAGAGCAGGGGCCGTTGCCGGCACCCTGGAGGCCACCGAGGTCCAGCGTCTGGTTGCCGAGACGGAGGGTGAGGTCCGGTCGCGACTGGAACGGCGGATGGCCTGGTCCCTCCGGCGGGTGATCAACGCCACCGGGGTGGTCATCCACACCAACCTGGGGCGGGCGCCGCTCTCCCCGGCCACCGCGGCGCGGGTGGCCGAACTGGCCTCCGTCTACAGCAACCTGGAATACGATCTGGTGCAGGGGCACCGCGGGAGCCGCAACGACCACTTCTGCCGGATGCTGGCCGAGCTCACCGGCGCCGAGGCCGGAACGGTGGTCAATAACAACGCCGGGGCCGTGCTGCTTGCCCTGAACAGCCTGTCCGAAGGCCGGGAGACCGTGGTGTCGCGGGGTGAGTTGGTGGAGATCGGCGGCTCCTTCCGCATACCGGATGTGATGAGCAAGAGCGGGTCCCGTCTCCGCGAAGTGGGCACTACCAACCGCACGCACCTCCACGACTACCAGCGGGCCATCGGCTCCGATACCGGCCTGCTGCTCAAGGTCCACGGCAGCAACTACCGCATCGTCGGTTTCACACGCGAAGTACCGCTGGACGAACTGGTCCGGCTGGGCCGGGAGCACGGCCTGCCGGTGATGTACGACCTGGGCAGCGGCTCGCTGTTCGACCTGACCGAGTTCGGCATCACCGGTGAGACCACGGTGGCCGAAGCCCTGGAGGCCGGGGTGGACGTGGTGACCTTCAGCGGGGACAAATTGCTCGGCGGGCCCCAGGCCGGGTTCATCGTGGGCAAGAAGGCGGCCATTGAACAGCTGGACGCCAACCCGCTCAAGCGTGCCCTGCGGGTGGACAAGATGACCATCGCCGCCCTCGAGGTGACCTTTCACGATTACCTCACCGGCCGGGCGGAGAAAGAGGTGCCGGCGGTGCGGATGATCCGTATGGAACCAGGTGCCATCCGCCGCCGTGCCCGGCTTTTTGTCCGCCGGCTGCGCGCGGCCACGGGTGGGCGGAGCGTGGAACTGGATGTGGTGCAGGGGGCGTCCCGCGTGGGGGGCGGTGCGGCGCCGGAGATGGATATACCCACCTGGCTGGCAGCGGTCCGTCCGGCATCCCTGTCCGCTGCGGCCCTGGAGCGCCGGTTGCGCCGGCTCGACCCGCCGGTGGTGGCCCGGGTGCACGAGGACCGGGTGTTCTTCGATTTTCGGACGGTTCTCCCTGGAGAAGACAAACTGCTGGCCACCATGGTGGCCGGATTGTTATAACTGTGACCCATGGAAACGGTCCTCACACTGCTGAGCATACCGCTGCTCCTCTTCTTTCCCGGCTGGGCGCTGCTGCCCGCCAGGGCCGTGCCCGCGCTTCGCACCAGTCTCGCCGAAACCCTGCTGCTCAGGGTGCTGGCCAGCTTTCTGGTGACTTCGTTCTGCGGGGTGCTGCTGGCCCAGCTCGGTCTCTTCTCCCTGTTCGGGCTGTCCCTTGCCGTGTCGCTCTGCGGTCTGGGAATGACCCTGGTGGTCCGCCGGCGGTCCCGGGGCCCGGTAGCGGAAACGGGCGGTGATCCCGTACGGCGTTTCCCCCTGTCCGACCTCTGGCTGCTGGTTTTGCTGGGCGTCTGCCTCTTTGCTTCGTCACACTCCTTCGAGGTGGTCACCGGCGGCGGGGATGCCGGGGTGTATGTCAACAGCGGCGCTCTGATCGCCGACACCGGCGGTTTCGAACTCACCGATGACATCTTCGACAGCTTGCACGATCGGGACCGCGGGCTCTTCACCCTGGTGTTCGAGGGTCGCCGCCAGCCGCTCCGGGGCCTGGAGGGAACGGAGCGTCGGATGCTCAGCCTGATCTACCGGGATCGCGCCGAACGCTTCCGGGGCATGCTTCTCGAGCAGGGGGCCCGGGGCGGGGCCAGCCGTCCCCAGTTCCTGCCGCTGCTTCCGGTCTGGATGGCGATCCTCCACTGCTGGGGCGGCCTGTGGGGCCTTTTGCAGGTCAACGTCTTCCTCGGGCTGTTATCCCTCTGCTCGGTCTATTTCTTCGGTGCCCGGATCTTTGGCGGCCGGCCCGGGGCGGGCATGGTCCTTTCCGGCCTGCTGGCGGTGAATGTTGCCCAGTTCTGGTTCCTGCGCTACCCTTCCGCCGAAGTGCTGGTGCAGATGCTCTTCTTCTGCGGGGCCCACCTGGTCCTCGCCGGGGGCACCGGTTCCCGCCCGTTACGCCGTCTGCTGCTCTGCGGGGGCGGGATGCTCGGAGCGGCCACCATGGCCAAGTTCTTCGGCATCTTTCTTCTCCTGCCCCTCGGTCTCGCCTGGTTCTTCTCCCGGGTGGGCGGCGGGCCCGGAGAACGGCGGCGCTGGAACCTGGTTCTGGCCGGCCTGGTCCCCGCCGCTCTGTTCGGCCTGGTCAGTGCGGCACTGTTTTCCACCGCCTACCTGCGGATCCACTTCTTCAACCAGCAGTATTTTAAATTCTACCTGCCGGCGGCGGGCCTGGTGGTCCTGGCCCTGCTGGCCCGCAAGCGGATAGGGGCGAGGATCGCCGTGCTCGACGCCGGATCCCGCGGGCGGGTTATCCGCCTGGTGGGGGTGGCCCTGCTTTTTGCCATGGGACTCTATGCCTACTTCATCCGGCCGCGGACCATCGAGGTCGCCGGCAGCAACAATTTCGTTGAACTGGGCTGGTATCTGACCCCCCTGGGACTGTTGCTGGGTCTGATCGGATTTGCCGCTTTCATTCTGGGGCGCAGCCGCCTCACCGCGGCAGCCCGGGTGCCCTTCCTCCCCTGGGCCGCCTTCCTGGTCAGCCTGGTGGTGATGAGCGGCACCGCTGACATGCCGCTGCACATCTTTTCCATCCGCCGGATGGTCCCGGTGACCATCCCGGCCTTTCTCCTGTTCAGCCTGGTACCCCTTCGCTGGCTCTGGGGCCGGGCCCGGCCCCTTGGCCCGCTGGCGGCGGTGGCCCTGGCGGCGGTCATGGCGCTGCTCCCCCTGCGCAGCGGGGCGTGGATGACCTACACGCACCAGGAACTTGACGGGGCGGTGGCCCAGCTCCGGGACATGGCCGGCCAGTTCGACCCGGAGGACGTGCTGGTTTTCGACGGTGCCGACGACCTGGCCCTGCCGCTGCGGGTCATCGGCGGGCACCGGCAGACCCTGGTCTACTTCGGCAGCGGCATTCATGCCCACCAGGCCCTGATCAAGTTCCTCCAGCGGCCGGCCGCCGGCGGCCGGGGACGCAACCTCTTCCTCACCACCCAGCCGACCCTGTTCGGCCGTTCTCCCGAACGGACGTTTGTCCTTTCCTGGCCCAAGCTGGAGATGACCGCGGCAAAGATCCCCACCGCAGCGACCCGCGAACGGCACCTGATCAATCTCTTCGCCTTCCCCGACCCCACCGTCTGGAAATACCGCACAACACGGATCGACGTGGGCGGCGCCGACTTTCCCTTTGTGGACGGATTCAACGCCGCGGCCACCCACCACCGCCGTGTCCGAACCAGGTTCCGTCGTATTGGCGGGCACTCGGTGATCCCCCTGCCCGAGGGCACGGTAAAGGTCGGGCTGCTGGTGTCCCGGGTGGAGGACGGGCCGGCCTCGGTGACCGCCCACTACCAGGGGGTGGAGATCGACAGTTTTGTCCCCTCCCGCGACTTTGCCACTTGCATGGTCAAGGTCTCACGGGACGACGGGCTGCGCAGCCCGGGTGAGCTGGTGATCTCCGCCGACCCGCTGACCAGTTCGGAGGAGGGCGGGTTCTCCGCCGCGGGAGTGGCGGAGGTGGTCCTGATGGGCCGGTTCGGCAGGCAGCGATTCAAGGTGTATGGCGAGACCCCGGAGTGGGGTGAGACGGGGTGGGGCCCCCTGGAGATCCGGGACGAGGTGGAGCCGTACACCGTTCGCTGGACCGGGCCCACGGCCCGGATCCGGGCGCCGGGTTCCGCCACCATGCTGCGGCTGAACCTCTCCAATGGCTCGCGGCCGCGCAGCCTCCCCCCGGCCAAGGTGACCCTGTCGCTCAACGGCCGCCGGGTGAGCGGCGTGATCAAGCCGGGCAGCCGGTTCCAGACGGTGGACATCCCGGTGCCGCCTTCTGAATACGGCCTGAACCGCCAGCTCCTGACCATCGAGTCCACCACCTGGAACCCCTATTTTGCCGGCCGCGGGGGCAGCCTCAACCGCTCCCTCGGAGTGGTGGTGGAAGGCCTGGAGATCATCCGGCCCGACAGCAGCCTGGAGCGGGGGCTGGCCAAGGTGGCGGGGAGCCGGCACCATGAAGGGCTGCTGCTGATCGAGGATTTTGCCGGGCAGTTCGGCCGGACTTCCGACTGGCGGATTCCCCTGGGAATGGCCATGGCCCACGAGAGGATGGGACGGGTCGCCCTGGCCCGGGAGGAATACAAGGAGAGCCTCTCCATCTCTCCCGTGGGCAATGAATCCCACCGCCTGTTGCAGCGCCTGGCGGTGCGGCATGACAGCACCCTGCGGGATCGCGAACACCCCGGGTGGAAGGAGGGTACCGGTGATGACGGCCGCCGCCTTGACCCGCCGCCGGTCTCCAGTCCCTGGGTCCTCTCGCTGATCGGCGGGGAGCCGGAGACGGTTCTCACTGTGGAACCGGGTGGCAGCCTCGATTTCGCCTGGTCCGGTCTCGACCACGGAAAGCTGGCGGTGTTGAATCTCGTGGTGGGACAGGCGGAACCGGTGGAGGATGGGGAGGAGGCGGCACCCCCGGGGCTGGAACTGGTGCTGGACGGCACCAGCATCGGCGTCATGGAACTGTCCGGGAAACGGTGGCAATCGCTGGTGGTCACCGGCCCGGCCCGGCCGGGGACGGAGCACCGGCTGCAGGTCCGACTCCGCGGTCCGGCACCGGTGCAGCTCAAGCGGGTTCTGGCCTACTGATCGTGTCTAGGAAATCGCGGGAAAACGGTATATATTAGCAGCGCTTTAATCCGAATCCCAGGCCATGGACCCATGGAAGAAGAGGTGCGAAAAGTGAAGACCGCCCTGATCACCGGCATCACCGGCCAAGATGGCGCCTACCTGGCTGAACTGCTCCTGGAACAGGGGTACTCGGTCCACGGAATCAAGAGGCGATCATCAAGTTTTAACACCCAGCGCGTGGACCACCTGTATCAGGATGTGCACGACGCCGACCGGCGTTTCTCTCTCCACTATGGCGACCTGACCGATTCCACCAACCTGATCAGGATCGTCCAGGAGATTCGTCCCGACGAAATCTACAACCTCGCGGCCCAGAGCCATGTCCAGGTCTCCTTCGAGACGCCAGAATACACGGCCAACGCCGACGCGTTGGGCACGCTGCGCCTGCTGGAGGCCATCCGCCTGCTGAAGCTGGAGAAAACCACCCGGTTTTACCAGGCCTCCACCAGCGAGATGTTCGGGCGGGTGCGCGAGGTTCCGCAGACCGAGAACACGCCGTTCTACCCCCGCAGCCCATACGGGGTGGCCAAGGTCTACAGCTACTGGATCACGGTGAACTACCGCGAGGCGTATGGCATCTTTGCCTCCAACGGAATCCTCTTCAACCACGAGAGCCCGATACGGGGTGAGACTTTTGTCACGCGCAAGATCACCAGGGGGGCGGCGCGCATCGCCCTGGGTACCCAGAAACGCATGCACCTGGGAAACCTGGACAGCAAGCGGGACTGGGGGCATGCCAGGGATTTCGTGCGGGCCCAGTGGCTGATCCTGCAGCACGACCGGCCGGACGACTTCGTGGTGGCCACCGGCGAACAGCACTCGGTGCGGGAGTTTTGCGAGCGGGCCTTCACCGCGGCGGGCATCGAGGTGGAATGGCGGGGCGAGGGTATGGAAGAGCAGGGCGTGGTGCGCTCGGCCACCGGTGATGCCAGCCATCTCGAACCGGGGACGGTGATCCTGGAGATCAGCCCCCGTTATTTCCGGCCCACCGAGGTGGAAACCCTGCTGGGCGACCCATCCAAGGCGCGTGACGAACTGGGGTGGGAGAGCAGCACCAGCTTCGAACAACTGGTGACGGAGATGGTGAACAGCGACATCGAGGAAGCGCGGCGGGAACGAAAGAACGGCGACGTCAGCTGAGAAACAACAACCCCATCACTCAAGGGACAGGTCTATGACGAAGGCACTGGTTTGCGGGGCCGGCGGGTTTATTGGCGGACACCTGGTCAAGGAACTTAAAGCGCGGGGCTGCTGGGTCCGCGGTGTTGACATCAAGGAACACGAGTTTGCCCGGTCGGCGGCGGATGAATTTCTCGTTCTCGATCTACGGAAGCCCGAGGATTGCGCCCGGTCGCTGGAGCTGGCCGAGGGCCGGTTCGACGAGGTCTACCAGCTGGCCGCCGACATGGGCGGCATGGGCTTCATCCACTCCGCCGAGTGCGAGATCATGCGCAACAGCGCGCTGA
>RCNC010000455.1_pt1 | contig 26031 bp, 23 predicted proteins | sample 2041301 | NCBI WGS metagenome assembly RCNC01 (sample SAMN09708231, study PRJNA481090) | Marine sediment metagenome, whole genome shotgun sequencing project. | biome: marine sediment; feature: ocean; material: sediment; isolation source: Sewage treatment plant 13A marine sediment (STP13A) ... | reverse complement strand
GGAGATCTTATAGTAGACAGCAAAACTCAGTACATTGCTGTACTGTCCCTGGTTCAACAGGTAAATCTGTCCGCTGGGATGGTCACGTATGGGAATGATGGAATAATTGAAACGTGCAGAGAATGTAAGTACATCCCAGAAAGTATAACCGATACCGACTATGGCGCTCATGGTAAAGGTATGAAAAGGAGGTCCTTTTTCAGCTTCAGGAAGCTCACCATATACACCAAATTCCTTGCCTGATATGAGGAATTCGGGTCCGATACCAAGTTCAAAAACAACTTTTTCATTATAAATATATTGTGCCATGATCGGGATGTCAATGTAATGGAGGGCAGCCTTGTAATAATTATCATCACCCGGTTTGTTGGTATGAAGCGATCCTTTCTGAATATATCGCAATTCCATCTGTCCGGCAATGGTATATGTGAAAAGACGCTGCACCCAGGCACCTGCCTGTATACCTACTTTATTATAACCACTGTAAGAATCTCCATCAATCTGGCTGGCCGTCAATCCCCCCATGATCCCGCCTTCAAATTGTTGTGAAAAGCCATATCCTGTACTGAAGAGGAAGAGCATAATGTAAGTAAAGCGTCTCATATTGGAAAATTTTCAGGTTTAATCGATAAATCTTTTCAGCAGTCTCTCTTTCAGGATTGGTAAACCGGAGCTGGCTTTTTCCTTAATGAAATCTACTTCACGGTGGCGGGGAACAGGTATCTCGTTTGGATCTACAAGGTAGATGGGAACACCACTGGGTACATAATCTACCAATCCTGCAGCGGGATAAACCAGGAGCGATGTGCCGATGACGGCAAATGCATCAGCCATCTGGGTAATTTCAACGGCGTCCTCGATCAAGGGGACAGCTTCCCCGAACCAGACAATATGCGGCCTTAGCTGGAATCCTTTTTCACAGGTATCTCCCCTTTTCAGTTCCCAGCCATCCAGTTCATGAACCAGGGAAGGGTCCTGTGTACTTCTCACCTTTTTTAATTCCCCGTGCAGGTGAAGTACTTTACTGCTCCCTGCCCTTTCGTGCAAGTCATCTACATTCTGGGTGATGATCTCCACATCAAAATGCTTCTCCAACTCAGCCAGTCCCGTATGCCCTGCATTGGGCTTAGACTTGAGCAATTGCTTTCGTCTCTCGTTATAGAATCTGAGTACCAGGTCCATGTCATTTTCCCAGCCCTGGGGACTGGCCACTTCGTGTACATCATATTCCTCCCATAGTCCCCCCATCTCCCGGAAAGTACGGATGCCACTTTCGGCACTAATGCCTGAACCTGTTAGTACTACAAGCTTCTTCATTTTTCCCACAAGATACAAAAAACCTATTCGTATGATATTTATATGCTGTTGGAATAAAGTTATTGCCATGATAAGTCTGGAAATCCATGTTCGTTTTTTAATTTAGCGGTATGATCGACAGGGATACCATAGACCGGATTTTTGATACTGCAGATATTGTTGAGGTGATCTCAGATTTTGTGTCGCTGAAAAGATCAGGACAGAATTTTAAGGGATTGAGCCCCTTTTCCAATGAGAAGACACCATCTTTCCTTGTTTCACCGGCCAAGGGAATTTACAAAGATTTCTCCTCAGGCAAGGGAGGGAATGTGGTAGGTTTCCTTATGGAGCATGAAAAGCTGACCTATCCTGAAGCACTTCGCTACCTGGCCAAAAAATACAATATTGAGATCACTGAACAGGAACCCACACCGGAGGAGGTACAGCAACGTAATGAAAGGGAAAGCCTGCTGATCATCTCAGGATGGGCCCAGAAGTATTTCACCAATATTCTTCAAAACACTCCGGAAGGGCAGTCTGTTGGTATGGCCTATTTCAGGGAACGAGGATTCCATGATGATATCATCCGTAAGTTTCAGCTGGGCTATAGCCCTGAACAAAAAGATGCTCTAACCAATGAAGCCCTAAAGGAAGGATATAAGCTGGATTACCTGGTGAAGACCGGGCTTACCATTCAGAAAGATGATTATAAGGCAGACCGTTTCCGGGGAAGGATCATCTTTCCGATACATGGGTTGACAGGGAATGTCAACGGATTCGGAGGCAGGATCCTGAAATCGGATGATAAGATGGCCAAGTATCTGAATTCGCCGGAATCAGATATTTACCAGAAAAGTAGGATCCTATACGGATTGTACCATGCCAAACAGGCCATAGTAAAACAGGAAAAATGTTTCCTTGTTGAGGGTTATACAGATGTTCTAGGCCTTCACCAGGCCGGAATTGAAAATGTTGTTTCATCATCAGGTACCGCGCTGACAACTGAACAGATCAGGCTGATCAAGCGATTTACCAGCAATGTTACCATCATCTATGACGGTGATGAGGCTGGAATAAAAGCCTCTCTGCGTGGAATTGACATGGTACTTGAAGAAGGACTCAATATCAAAGTGGTTCCGCTGCCGGATGGGGAAGATCCCGATTCATACTCCAAGCAATTAAGTGCCACAGAGTTTCAGCAGTATATTAAGGAGAACGAGAAGGATTTCATTTCCTTCAAGACACGACTCCTGATGAAGGATATAGATCAGGATCCGGTAGGGAAGGCCGGGATGATCAACGATGTTATCAAGTCCATCTCAGTCATACCGGATACTGTTATGCGATCCGTGTATATCAAAGAGAGTGCGCGCTTGCTGGATACCGAAGAAAGGATACTCTACTCCCAGGTGTACCGTTTGCGGAAGAAAAAGGCAGAAGACCGTTACAATAAGGAATCCCGACAGGAGGAAATTCGAATTCAGTCCACCCCGCTTCCCTCTTTCATAAAGGAAATATTCAGTGAATTGCAGGAAAAACTGCTGGTCAGGTTCCTTCTTCAATATGGCAATGAACGGCTGTATGAAATCCAGGATGAACATGCAGGGAATGAGTACATTTCAGTGGCAGAGTATGTAGTCAATGAAATACTCAACGACGAGCTGGAATTTAAAAATCTGTTGTACAGGCAGGTTTTTGAAGAGGTGAACAATATGATCCAAAAAGGAGAAGTCATTGAGATGAAACATTTTGTTCATCATGAAAATCCTTCCATCAGCCAGCTGGCGGTTGACCTGTTGAGTTCTCCATATAGCCTCAGCAAGGTGCACAGTCGCAAGGGAGCTACAATGGAAACAGAAGATATGCTTTTGAAGAAAAATGTTCCCAAGGCCCTTATTGAATACAAGCGAAAGATACTGGAGGTTGCCCAGCGTGAAAAGGAAGAGCAGATCCGGGAGGTCCAGCAGGTTGATCATGATGATCTGGAGGCAGTGAATCCGCTGATGCATCAGTATATTACAATTACCTCTCTGATCAATACCATTTCAAAGGAAAGGGGCTGGGTTATTCTGAAATAATTATTAATTAAAGACTTTTAGTGCCACCGCCAGGGTTACCATACTGACCCGGACATTTTCCAGCGACAAAAGGGCAGTCGCACAAGCATCGAGAGTAGCCCCGGTCGTAACTACATCATCTACAAGGATGATATGTTTACCACACAATTTTCCAGAATCTTTCACCTCGAATATTCCATCAACATTTGACCAGCGATCCACACGGGATCTGTTTGTCTGGGTCAGGGATACAGACGGACGGATCAGATGACTGCTACACCAGGGAACCCCAAGGCTTTCTGAAAGTCCTTCAGCAATCGGATGGCACTGGTTGTATCCACGTTGCCTGTATTTTTTTTTATGCAGTGGGACCGGCAATATTAGATCGGCGGATGTAAAGGCTGATCCTTTCAGTTCGATTCCAAGAAGCCTTCCCATTTCCCTGCCGATATCCTGCCTGTTCTTGTATTTAAGTTCATGAATGAGCCTTTGGAAGCGGCTTCCTTTTTGGTATTGGAAAAGAGCTGTTGCATTCTCCACATAGACCCTGCCCCAGAATAACCGGGATACTGGATTTTCCAAGTAGGATAAGTACCTTGTTCTCGGGAGCTCATACAGGCAACCAGTGCAAATGATCCCTTCATTTTTCAAGAGCACAGTTCCACAGACAGGACAGAGGACAGGCATCAACAAGTTGATAAAGTCCTTTATCATAATGGTTTTTTCATTTAATGTCTGAAGGGTCGGATTCTCGGAATATTTATGCTTGGAGTTTGAAACAAGCTGATGGGAATTTCGTATAAATTAGAATTAATACCACACCTTATGCGAATATTACTATTTTTCATGCTTTGTTCAATCAGTTTTATATCTCTTTTGGCCCAGGATGTTGCCCCGGAAAAATCTCAGCTGCTCACACCGGAGGAATTCTACCTGAGTTTAAAATCTACGGACGTTCCACTCATCATTGATGCACGGACATGGAAGGAATACCGAAAGGACAGGATACATGGGGCCAGACTCACAGAATCTTCAGTAGGTCTTATATCGGTCGTTGACAGCTTTGATCTGGAACAACCAATATTTGTCTACTGTGATGATAATCAGCGAAGTACAGCGGCATGTTCGTTTTTGGAAGACTGGGGATATACCAATGTATCCGAGCTTGCAGGAGGGATGATGGCCTGGAAGTTGGCTTCATATGAGATTGATACAGAAAAGATAAAGAGAGAGAGCCAATAAATCTATCCGTTCACATCTTCAAATTCAGGATCACCTCCTGCCTTTTCCTCAATTTCGGGCTCATTTTCCTTTCCGGTATCAGGAACAGCCGTTGTTTGCTGATCTTGTTTTTTTCTTGAGGGTTTGCTGGACCAGCCCGGAAGGGAGAACAATATTCCCGCCAGAGCTCCAAAAGCAAAAGTAAGGATCAGAACCAGCACCAAAGACGTCCTGATGCTCCAGAACCAGAGTTTAATTTCTACCTCACCGCTGTTCTGAAGAGCAAAAACGGCAATCAAAACGGTGAAGATCAGTAATAAGATAAGTGTGCGTCGCATTCATTAAAGATAATCAAAAACAGAAAAGGAAAACAGGTTTTGGGCATAGTCAACAGCGAAAAGCCAATTCCAGGCATAATTATTGCATAAAATCAGGAGATACCAGATCATTTTCTGTGCACTACAGAGCCATCTTCATCTGTCTATTATCAGCAATCCTTATTAGTTGCAGTAGGGATCCCGGGGAAGATATTTTCGTTCCATATCAATGGGAAACAGCCTCACCTGCCTCGGTAGGGATGAGCCAGCAGTTATTGGATTCTGCCTTCATTGTTGCCTCAGGAAAAGAATACATCGATGCTTTGCTGGTTATTAAAGATGGAAAAATTGTTGGGGAACAATATTATAACGGATTTACCCAGGATCAACCTCATAATGTTATGTCTGTTTCCAAAAGCATGCTTTCTGCCATTGCCGGAGTGGCTTTACAGAAGGGATACATTGATGGACTCGACAGTAAAATGCTGGACTATTTCCCTGATTATGTTTATGAAGGCATAGATCCCCGCAAGTATGACATTACCATTCAACACCTCCTGAACATGAGAATGGGAATTGAGGGTGAAGCATCAGATAATTATAGTGTTTATATGGAACTGTATAATTCCGATAACTGGATTAAAGAAACCATTGAATACCCTCTGATATATGATCCTGGTGAAAGGATGAGGTACAATACCTTTATCACCCACATTCTTTCCGGTGTGATCACTGAAGCAACCGGCATGAGCACCCATGAGTTTGCCTTTGAAAACCTTTTCAAGCCTATGGGCATTGATATTGATTTCTGGGAACAGGGCCCCCAGGGGATATACTTCGGAGGGAATTCAATGCAGATCACTCCCAGGGAAATGGCTGCCTTTGGTTACATGTATTTAAATGATGGCATGCTGAACGGTAAACAAATTATTCCCAGGGACTGGGTACTGTTTTCCAGGTCTCCAAGCACCGACATGGCCCATCCAAATGAATGGGGGGGCTTGAAAAATTACAATTATGCCAACCTCTGGTGGCTTGGGCAATTTAATCTATATGATTGTTTCATGGCTATCGGTTACGGTGGACAATTTATTTTTGTTTTCCCGGTTCCGGACCTGGTCGTCGTTTCAACAGCTGAGAACAACGTTGTCCCTGAAGCCACGACTGAACAGGAGTGGGCCATCCATGACCTGTTAACCCGCTATATACTTCCAGCCCTGGGTTCGAGATAATTAAATGATGCCTAGGCTACTCAGCTAAAACCGGTTCCTTGTCATTACTATTCTTACGAAGCTGGATGAAATTGATCAACCTTATCTGCACCAGTGTCGTAAGCCTGTACATAACCGGTACGATCAACAGGGTAAGGAAAGTGGAGAAGGTCAAACCAAAAATAACCGTCCACGCCATGGGTCCCCAGAACAACACCTGTGGTCCGCCGAAATATAGATTCGGAGAAAAGCTTGAAAACAATCCCTGGAAATCAATATTTAGTCCAACAGCCAGTGGCAAGAGTCCCAATATCGTCGTAATAGCTGTCAACAATACCGGCCGTAGCCTGGTTTTTCCTGCCTGAATAACACAATGGTTGGCTATCTCAAGGGGCAGGAACGCATCTGGTTCCAGTCCCATGTCCTTCCTCTTGCGGGCCTTAAGCAATTCTATATAGTCAATCAATACAATGGCATTATTGACTACGATCCCGGCCAGTGATACGATTCCTATCCCAGTCATAACTACCACAAAATCCATCCGGAATGTGGAGATCCCCCCAAATACACCAATGGTACTGAATACTATACTGGCAATGATAATGGCCGGCCTGATGATGGAATTGAACTGGGAGACAAGGATCAGCAGGATCAACGCCAGGGCGATCAACATGGCACGGCCAAGGAATGCCATGGATTCCTCCTGCTCCTGTTGTTCACCGGTGAAAGCATATGTATATCCTTCGGGCAGTTCAAAATTGCCAAGTGCTGATGCAATCTGGGCATTGATTTCAGTCGCATTGTATCCCTCAATGATGTTTGAATATACAGTAATAACCCTGTCCAAATTTTTGCGGCGTACAGATCCATAGGTAGTACTGTAGGTAAAATCTGCTACAGAAGAAATTGGCACCTGGATATTTTGGCCATCTTCATTAAATGTGATCTTCTGGTTCATCAGGGCTGGAACATCGTACCTGTATTTTTCCTGCAGGCGCAATTGTATGGGGTATTCATCTTCCCCCACCTTGAAATCTGAGATCTCCTTGCCAAAAAGTGATGTACGGAGGGTACTGGCGATTTGCATGGTGGATACTCCATACATTCGTGCCTTTTCCCTGTCGATGTTTACCAGCAATTCCGGTTTTCCTACGGTAAGGTTTATTTTCAAACCTTCAATTCCATCGATACTGGCCATATCAATAAAGGTCATCAAGGAATCTGCCAGGTAAATCAGATCGTCAAATTCCTGACCGACTATCTCAATATTTATGGGTTTTCCTGCCGGGGGTCCCATTGCATCCTTCTCAATGGATAGCTGGACGCCAGGATATTTCCCGATCAATGCTTCTGAGATCTCCCGCATGATGGCCCTGGTATTACGCTTTTTTCGGTATTCATAATCAACAAAGGTTACCGTTGTCAATGCTTTGTGCGGAGTATCTCCAACACTCATATTACTGAGATCCTCTTCGCCACCTTTCCCTACAGTGGTAAGCACTGATTTAACAATGTCCTGGTAAGGTTCAATCAGGGTGAATACATCCTCCTCCAGTTGTTCTTTCATAAAGCGGTCTGTCTCGGAGATATCTGTTCCGATCGGGAACTCAGCTATAACGTTAATATAATTGGGGGCATTGACCGGGAAGAAATTGACCTGGGGTGAACGTATCCCGAAAAAGACAAGCGTAAAGAAAAGCAAAGCAATCGTTCCCATGAATAACCACATCGGCCTTCTTTTACTGAGGGCAAATATCAGTGTTCTGGAATAGATCTTTTCCAACCATACAAGGAATACACTTTGAAACCATAATTCTGCTTTGTGAAAGACAAGCAGGTTCAGGATGCCAATAATGGCAAATAAAGCCAGAAGATTGGCAAAAAAGTATGCCTTCATAAGGTAGAATGGGATGGTGATCGCCAGCATGATAAAGGCAATGGTATATCCTTTTTTCTTATTGGGTTTACTATCATATTCTGTTCCCCCTACACGTATAAAAGTTGCAGAAATCACAGGGATGATCACCAATGCGACGAATAGCGATGAGGTAAGCACAATGATCAGGGTGATGGGCAGGGCTTTCATGAATTCTCCTGTCATCCCGCCCCAGAAGGCCAGGGGAAGAAAGGCCGCAAGCGTAGTCGCTGTTGAGGCGATGATAGGCACCGCTATCTCCCCAACAGCCTGTTTGGCTGCCTCAAAAGGTTTGTATCCTTTACTCACAAACCGGTATATGTTTTCCACGACAACGATCCCATTATCCACAAGCATCCCCAATGCAAGAATGAGGGAGAAAAGAACCATCATATTCAGTTTATAGCCGATCATGTTCAGGACCACAAATGAAGTGAACATGGACATCGGAATTGCGAGTCCCACAAAAAGTGCATTCCTTGTTCCAAGAAAGTAGAACAATACCAGAACAACGAAGATCACCCCCATGATCATACTGTTCTCAAGGTTGCTCAATTGAATACGGACCATATCCGACTGGTCATTGGTAAGGGTCAGGTTAAGATCTGCGGGGATTTGCCCTGATTCTTTCGCCCTGTCAAGGGTTTCAAAGATCTGATCAGTAGCAGCCAGCAGGTTTTCCCCACCTTTTTTAATGACCTGCACAGATACCACTGGTTGTTTGTCAAGCCGGGCATAACTATCTGGATCAGCATATCCATCAATTACATCGGCCACATCTTTCAGGTATACGATCCTGCCAAATTCCCTTTTAATGATGATGTCCTCGATCTCTTTAATGGATTTGAATTCACCGATGGTCCGGATAGACCTACGGGCAGACCCCAGTTTTAATTCCCCGCCGGAAATTGAAACATTTTCAGCAGTTATAGCCATTTCAATGTCAAAGAATGACAATTCAAGGGCCTCCATTTTAAGCAGGTCCACATTGATCAGGATCTCCCGTTCATTCAATCCCTCCAGCTCTACTTTGGAGATCTCGCTTATGCTTTCTATTTCATCCTCCAGGTATTCAGCATAGTCCCTTAGTTCTTCCAGGCTGAAATCCCCTGAAAGATTGATGTTGATGATGGGGAATTCCGCAAGGTCAATATCCATAACCAGTGGGTCAAACAGCAGGTCATTGGGCAGTTCGCTCATGGCCTTGTCAACGGCATCTTTCACTTCGGTAAGGGCATCATCAATATTCACATCCGTATTGAATTCAACAAAGATCATGGATGCATCCTGGGCAGAAGTAGAATTCAATTCCCTGATCCCGTTGATCCCATCGATCTCTTTTTCCAGGGGTCTTGTGATTAGGTTTTCTATATCGATTGGTGCATTCCCTGGATAGGTGGTCTGTACCATGATGGTCGGGATGACTATATCGGGAAATAGCTCTTTGGGCAGGTTTTTATAGGAGATCCCTCCAAAGATGAGGATGATAAATGCCAGGAGGAAAACAGTATTCCTGTTTTTCAGGGCCAGGGTGGTTAATTTAAATTCCCTGATGACGCTGTCTTTAATTTCTTTTGCACTCATTTTGATAGATGGTTTAATCTGTACCAGGGTTTACTTTACGGAAATATTGACACCGTCGGACACCTGAGCAAATCCTTTTACAATTACTTCTTCCCCCTGTGAAACTCCTTCTCTGATCATGGTCTGATCCTTGAAAGAGAGTCCCGTTTCAATATACCGTTTCCTGGCTTTGATTTCACCCTCTTCCCGGCTTGCTACGTAAAGGTAATTCCCTTTGATATCCTGCTTGATGGCTACAGATGGGACCACAAAAGTTGAGGCTGTTTTGAAATCATTCACCTGGATGGTTGAGTACATGTTTGGTTTAAGCTTTTTTTGCCGGTTGTTGATTTTCATCTCAATGCGGAATGTCCTGCTTGCATTATCAATGACATTTCCTACACGGTGGATGGGTACTTCAACGTTTAGTCCTTCCACATCTGGGAAAGTAACAATCACCATTTCTCCCTTTTTAATACTGGTCATGTATCGCGCAGATATATTGCCATAGAGTTTCAGGTTATTCAGGCTTACCATCTGGATTACCTGCATACCCGGAGCGGCCAGTTCCCCTTCTTTCAGCATGATGGTCTCCACAACACCTGAAAAAGGAGCCTTCACCCTGGCCATATCAAGCTGGGCCTCAAGTGTCACCAGGCGAGCTTCAGATTGTTCTTTGGCATTTTTGGCTTCCAGGTATTGCATTTCGGATCCTATCTTCTGTTCCCAGAGTTCCTCCTGCTTTTCATAAAATTTGTTTGCCAGTTCGAGACCGGTTTTTACCTCCTGGATACTGCTTTCAGTAATACTTGTATTTAAAGAGAGCAGCAACTGGCCTTTATTTGCATATTGACCTTCTCTTACATAGATCTTGTCGATCTGTCCATTCATCTCCGGGCTGATGAAAGCATCTTCTTCGGCTTCTAGCTTACCGGTGATCTCAATATAATGCTCAAAGGGTTGTGGTTCCATGGCTTTAACACTAACGGGGACCATGTATGTAGCCGGCTCCTCACCTGGATTCTGTGCCAGTTGCTCTTCCAGGCTGGCGATCTGGTCATTTAACTCCCGTACCTGGTCTTTTTTCTTTTTTAGTTGTTGCTCTAACATTTCCGGACTGTTCATATTGCAGGCAGATGCCAGGACAACCATGCTTGTGAGGATCAGTAGTTTTTTCATTTCCCTTATCTGTGTTTTTGATTTTGTTTTCATTTAGATATTTCCCAATGCTTTATCCAACTTAAGTTTTGTATTCAATAATTCAACCATGGCCTGGATAATCCCCGTCTGTGCCCCCGTGAGTTGTTCAGTGGCAATGGTAAGTTCCAGGCTGCTTACCATCCCGTTCTGATATTTGATAGAGGTCCGGTCAAAAATCTTCTGGGCCAGTACTATGTTGTTCTTTTCATTCAGGTATTTCTGGTAAGCTGTCCTGAAATCAATCCTGGCCTGTTGCACCTGCAATTCAAGCATATTTGCCAGGTCCCGCTTTGAATTCTGCGTTTTTTCAAGGGTAATTCTGGCCTGCCCGATTTTTGATTTTCGCATACCAGAACTGAATACAGGTATGCTCAGGTTAACTCCCAGCATGGTCCCAGGATACCAATCCCCTTCTGAACCGAAAAAGCTGAATTCATTCCTCATAGCCATTTGTTGATGTGACAGATAAGCTGTCAATGTTGGCATGTATTCAAACTTGTATCTTTTGAGGTCTATAGCAGCCAGTTTTTCCTGTGTGTCAACAATCCTGTAATCATAATGCCTGTTCACATTAAATTCCTGTTCAATGAGATCACGGCTAAGTCCAGTAATAATCTCAGAAAGAGTTTCAGTGACCGTGATATTGGAGTCCAGTCCATATCCCATATTGTAGATCAGGAACCTGTATGATACATCAACCATCTGTTTTGCAGCGATGTATTCATTTTCAATATTGGAAGATGCAATCTGCAACTGGTCAACATCAGTTTCCTCGAGAAAACCGGTCTCATACATCACCCTGGTTTCTTCCAGCCTGGAATTCATTGATTCCAGGTTTTTGGCGAAGGCATCCCTTCCGGCTTCAGCCAGCAATATGGAATAATAACTCTGGGCTACTGCTTCTTTGATATCTGCTTCAGATTTTTCAAGGGTTTTATTCATCAGGTCCTTATAGGTACTTGCACCCTGCAAGGCAGCTATCCATGGACCACTGAATAGCATTTGATTGGCAATGATGCTGGCACTGGCATTATGCTGCGTCCCAAATTTAACCGGCACATAGGTGCCCGGTTCTCCTCCCATGAATTCAGCAGGGATCAGGGTGGTCATCAGCTGCAGATTATTGGTATAGGAAATGTCCCCTGCGAGCTGGGGGAGTCCCAGGGCAACATTTTCCCGAATAAGCTGCTTGGCAGATTCGAGATCCAACCTGGAATTTTCAACGTTTAGGTTATTCTCTATGGCATATGCCTGTGCTTCAGGCAAAGTGAAGGTTGTTTTCTTATGTTCGATGGCTATGCTTTGTGCACTTGCAGATAACGCAGTCAAGACAAGCACGGCGCTTGCCAATATGGCAGGAAATTTCTTTTTCATCTTACTTATCATAAACCATTGTGTTTCTAAAATGTTCAATATAAATGCAATAAGTGGATACTAATGTTCTTTTATAGCGTCAATTTTATGGTAATTATGCCGGAATACCTTAAGTCCCTCTTCAGTCGCGAGCCCATGTATGTGGTAGACGAAAACCTCCCTCAAAAATTTTGAAGAATGCATTTCTTCCTCCTCAAAAATCTCATTGGATTGCAGGTTCTCGACTCTCAGCAAATGTAGTTTTGCTATGATCTTTTCATCCAGTTCCCTGCGGTAAATGCCTTCTTTCTTTCCCTTTCTGATATTCGAGATCATGGATTCATACATTAGCTTCCGGCGGGCGGACATCAGGTTGCGGTAGATATCCGGATAATATTTTTTCAGGTCGTATTCGTACGTGGGACTATGATCCTTCATCAGGGTGTTAACATGCTGGCTTACTTCAATTAACTCCTCAATGGCATTCAGGTCTTTCCCTTCCTTTTTCTTCATGTTGCTGAAATTGCACTGGCGTATATGCTCAACAACCATTTGTACCAATTCTGTTTTATCAGACACGAACTGGTAAAGGGTTTTTTTTGACATACCAAGCTCATGAGCGACATCATCCATGGTCACACTTTTGATACCGTACTTCCGGTATAGTGTTGATACCTTCTTTAATAAATCTTTAAATTCTTTACTCATTGCCGCAAATGTAAATAAAAAAACCAAGGAAACTAATACTGTAAACAAAGTTTCCGAAGTTTTTATTGTGTGCGCCTTTTCCGGGGTGCCAAAATATAGTATTACTGGTAATGATATGTTAAGATTGTGTTAATTCTCCAACCGTGGCAGGGAAATAAGGCAAAGGATAGAATTATACCGGCCAATAAATGGATGGTGGCGGCAAGATTTTCACACTTGTGATAAGGCGATAGATGAAAAGCACATCTTCGATCAGCGTGTCTCGCTAACTTTCCTTCAGACCTTTCATAAAATTATGCCGCTGGTCTGAAAATGTTTTGGCATAGCCCGGGATCACGATCTCAAAATGGCGGATCCATTTTTTTTCATATGGACCATAACAATGAGCTAAATATACCGTAAAGAGAATAAAATTCGTTAATATTAAAATATAAAATCTAGCCTTCATGAAAAATCGTATACTTTTCCTGTTTACAGCCATGTTGCTGGTATTTATCCCCGCAGTAAATTCGCAGATCACTGAAAAAAGGGATCTTACGGAATTCCATTCACTGAATATCAGCAGCGAGATCGATGCGGAGTTGATCCTTTCTGAAAAAGAAGGGATCCATCTGGAGATCGAAAATGCAAATCCACTAAGCCTGGTGTCTGAGGTTAAAAAAGGTGTGCTCACTGTAAAGATGAAGACGGGCAGTTACAAGGATGCTGTTCTGAAGGTTAAAATCCATTTCAAGGATTTGAAAGAGATTGAATCTACTGGCAGGGCGAGTGTATGGTCCGAAGAGGATATTTACCTGGAAAAGCTTACCATCAAGTTGTATAATGGCGGTGCCACCAGGCTCAGGTTATTCTGTGATGACCTTGATATCAACATCTCCCAGGGATCCATACTGACATTAAAAGGCGAAGGTAAAATGCAGAAAGTGAAAGTGAATACCAATGCCACTTATTCAGGATATGAATTCAAATCGGAAAAAGCAGTTGTAAATTCCAGTTCCTACGGCAAAGCCAAGGTTCATGTAAGTAATTACCTTGAAGCAAAAGCATCCTCCGGTGGGTTTATCGGCTTTGTGGGCAATCCTGCCCGGGTAGAACGCAAAACCAGCCTGGGAGGGGAGGTTCTTGAAACCACCCTGGAAGATGAAAATTAGAAAAAGCCGGATTTCTGTTTATAATAATCAAAGACAGCCTCTGCAAAGACCAGGTCTTCCGATGTGGTGATCTTAATATTTTCCGAATTTCCTTCCACCATTTTTACCGGGTAACCAGCTGATTCAACCACACTGGCATCATCTGTAAATGATTCGGAGTACTCTTGTTCATAGCCTTTCATCAGGATATCGTAGCGAAAAACCTGTGGCGTTTGTACAGCTCGTAATTTCTTACGGTCTACCCATCGGCTTCCATCTTTTGTGATCTCGCGGATGGTATTATGAACACTGATGCATGGGATGGCAGCCCCGCTTTTTTTAGCTTCTTCATAACAGCGGTCAAGGGTATGTTTGTAAACAAGGGGCCTTACAGCATCGTGTATACCTACCAAATTGCCTTTTTTAACTTTGGAAAGGGCATTTTTCACTGTATGATAGCGGGTTTCTCCTCCGGCGGAAAGAGTCAGGGGTACATCAAAATGAAATTGCTCGCAAATACTTTCCCAGTATGAAAAATTATTTTCAGCTATGCCCAGAATGATCTGCATTTTCCGGTCGTAATAGTGGAACAGGTCAATGGTATGCATGGTGATGGGCCGGTCACGTATATATAGAAATTGTTTGGGTTTTTCAGCCTTAAAACGCATTCCTTGTCCCCCGGCCACAATTATTATGGTTTTTTCCATATATTATGCTCAGTGATTTGATTAATAAATCATCAAAAAGATACATTAAATAAAATTACCACACCATGAAAAAAGGCCTTTCTTTTATAAGTGATCTAAAAAAAAACAACCACAAAGAATGGTTCCATGCGAACCGTAAACGCTATGACGAGGCCAAGGGTGAGTTCCTGGCCTTTGTGGAGGCCCTGATTGGAGAGATCCAGGCATTTGATCCCTCTATAGTCTCAGTGGATGCAAAGAGTGCCATGTTCAGGATCAACAGGGATATCCGGTTTTCTAATGACAAATCTCCCTATAAAACCAATTTTGGAGCCTTCATTGTCCCAGGAGGGAAAAAATCAGGTAATGCCGGTTATTATTTTCACCTGGACCCCGAAGAATCATTTGCTGGTGGGGGAGTTTACCATCCCATGCCAGATATTCTTAAAAAAATCCGGAATGAGATCTACGGAAATCCTGAGGAATTCAGAGGGATCGTAGAAGGAAAGGAATTTTATGATTATTTCGGGGAAATGTATGATGATCGCCTGAAGACTCCCCCCAAAGGTTTCCCTAAGGATTTTGAACACATTGACCTGCTGAAATATAAGAGCTATATTGTCTCACAAAGCTTTGATAATGAAACGGTAACAGGTGATAGTCTGGTAACGGAAACGGTGAAGGGTTTCAGGTTGATGTACCCGCTTAATAAATTCATCAATTACGCGCTTGGTTCTCAGGATTGATTTTATTTGATAATTTTAGGTTCATTTTAGAATCTCATGCCTGAACTTCCTGGACCTGATTTGAAATTGTTAAATGGTACAATAGCTATTGCGGTCACCACACTAGTATTTCTGGTCTATTATTTAATTACCTCTTCGAATCAAATAAGCAGGAGGCTGGAGAAGAAGTTCAATCAGGAAGATGTCTCCATCCGCAAGATAATGTTGCATAGGTTGTCGGGAGCAGTATTATACGGATTTATACCGCTACTTGTCATTCTGCTTGTATTTAAATTACCAGTTAATGATTTTGGATCGAATAAGGATTTCCTGACAAAGAGCATAATCTGGTGGATACCTGCTGCCATTCTGGTTGTTGTAATCAATTATTATACCGCCCGGAATAAGAACCATCTTGCACAGTACCCCCAGATAAGGGCTAAGCACTGGAGTTCAGGCCTGATCACATTAAGTGCTTTAAGCTGGATCACTTACCTGGCGGGATATGAATTCATGTTCCGGGGCTTTCTTCTTTTTTCCTGTCTTGAATCTTTTGGATATTGGCCAGCTATCATTATAAATATTTCTTTATACAGCCTGGTTCACCTGCCAAAAGGGCCTACAGAAACTGTCGCATCGGTATTCTTCGGCTTTATTTTAAGCTATTTAACCTTGGAACTAGGATCAATCTGGTTTGCCTTGTTTATACATATTACACTGGCCCTTACAAATGAGTGGTTTTCAATTTCATTCCACCCTGAAATGATACGGGTGAAAAAACAAGTCCCACGATGAGTACAGTGTTGGTCACCGGTGCTACTGGATTTGTCGGAAAACAACTGGCTTTGAAGCTGGCGGGCTCCGGTGAAATGGTGCATGCGATGTACCGGTCGGAGGCGAAGATCGGTGGACTTGAACACAAAAATATCAGGCTCTTTAAAGGGACCCTTACCGATTTGCCCAGTATTGACAATGCCATGAAGGGTTGTGACCAGGTATATCACCTGGCTGCCTTTGCAGCTGTATGGACCAGGAGACCAGAGGAGATTTATGAGCAGAATGTACGGGGGACCATTAACATACTGGAATCGGCCCTGAAATATGGTGTGAAAAGGGTAGTACATACTTCCACAGCCGGAGTTTTTGGACCATCGGGTGAAAATCCCAACTCGGAAGAGAGTCCCCTGGCAGCGTCTCATTTTATTCATTATGACAGGTCCAAAACCCAGGCAGAAAAGAAAGTCAAGGCCTATGTAAGAGACGGAATGGATATAGTTATCGTTAATCCGACAAGGATATACGGACCGGGAAACCTGGGAGACAGCAATGGGGTCACAAGGATGATCAGGGATTATTTAAATGGAAAGTGGCACATCATACCGGGAAATGGCAAGAGCGTCGGAAATTATGTCTATATAGAGGATGTTGTTGATGGTCATATCCTTGCCATGGAGAAGGGGCGGACAGGTGAACGGTACCTGTTGGGTGGCAGCGATCTCTCTTTTAATGAATTTTTCAGTATCCTGAAGGCAGCTACCGGCAGCCGATTTTTTTTAATAAAAACCCCATTGTTTATTGGGATTTCCATAGCAACCGTAATGCTGACAATGGCTAAATTAACAGGCCGGATGCCCCTGATAACACCAGGACTCTTAAAAAGGTACAGCCATCATTGGGCTGTTTCCTGTGAGAAAGCAAAGTCCGAACTGGGTTACGATCCCCTGGATTTCAGCAAGGGATTGCAGAAAACGCTTGAATGGTTAAAAACCATAAATTTGGGATATGGGCAATGATATGATATATACTTTAGTTACCGGGGGTAGCATGGGGATAGGGAAAGCCCTTGCGAGAGAGTGTGCCCGGAGAGGGATGAACCTTCTACTGGTGGCACTGCCCGGTCCAGAGCTCGAACAAACCGCAAATGAGATCCGGAAAGATTTTTCAGTAGAAGTTGATACCCTGGATATAGATCTTACCGAACCCCCTTCCCCCGGAAAGGTCCTTGAATGGTGCGAAAAAAACAATTATGCCATAGATATCCTCATGAACAATGCCGGCGTGGCAGGATCTGCCATATTTGAGGAATCTTCCATTGAATATTCTGATGAAAGAATTCTTTTGAATATCCGGGCCCTTGTAATACTTAGCCGCCTGTTCATTCCCATGTTAAAACAAAATAAAAAAGCATATATTCTAAACACAGGGAGCTTTTCGGCCTACCAACCTCTCGCTTACAAAAGTGTCTACGCGGCTTCAAAATCATTTGTCCACCTGTTTTCCCTGGCCATCAATGAAGAATTGAGAGATACTTCTGTCAGTGTTTCAGTGATCAATCCCAATGGAGTAAGGACCAATACCGGCACCTTTGACCGGATAAAAAGCCATGGGAAACTGGTTCAGAAAACATTGATCCTGGATGCCGACAAAATTGCGGAGATAGCAGTCGAAGGAATGCTGAAGGGTAAAAAGATTATCGTCCCCGGTTTTTGGAACAGGTGTATGCTCCAGATAACCAAGCCTTTACCAGTCAATTTTAAAATCAAAAAGGCAGCAAAAATAATGCGAAAGGAACTGTTGAAATAAGGTTAAAAACCACCTATTCTCCGTAGGTGTTGAATCCCGTCTTGATATGTGTTTCCTTGTTCGAGAGTGAGAGGACCGGAATGGTCGCATGATTCAATAGTTGATGTGTCAGGTTGCCCATGAATGTCAGGCTTCTTGACTGTTCTTTCATAATGGTAATCATATCGGCATTCACGGAATCTGCATAAACTACGGCCAGGTCCACAACATTCTCCCCGTAAAGAGATTTCTGCCGGAAAGGGATCCTTTTCGTGGCCAAATACCTGGCTGCCTGGCTAGAATAAGCCTCTAACCGTTTGGTGATTCTTTGTCCCCTTGAAGAACTCACCGTAATGATATGTACCTCTGCTCCAAATAATTTGGCAAGTTCTGCCGTGATGGGTACCTTCTGGCGTGTATCAATCGTTACATCCAGAGGCATCACAATGTTCCTGATATCTTCAGGGATCCTGCCTGTCCGGGTGGTAAGTACCGGTTTTTCAGTCGCAGATATGATCTTAAAGGCATTGCTCCCCATGAAAAATTCTTCAAACCCAGATGCTCCATGGGTGGAGGCAATGACCATGGCCTCTTTATATGATTCCACCTGGCTGACAATTTCCTTGTAGATCTTGCCGGATTTGATGATATAGCGGATTTTTGAATCATTATCCATTTTGGGTTCAAAATGGGCTATGACTTCTTTGAACTTTTTCTCTGCCCACTTTTTTTCTTCCTCAAAATGCCCCGGACTATTATAGTCTGCACTCTTTTTTTGCACATATACCAGCTGGATGTTGGTGTATTGCTTCTTGGTAAACAATAAGGCAAGCTCTATTCCCTTTTGTGAATCCTCCGAGAAATCAATGGGGATGATTATATTCTTCATGATGGCCGGTATAAGTTATATATTATTGGTTATTAACGATAAAAGGCCCCTTTCGGTTACGTTTAATTTATTACTTTTGAAATCCTGTCTGAATAAATACCTTATTGCATAATGGAAAAAGTAGTTGCTGGAATAGATATCGGAGGTACTTTCACGAAATTGGGGATCGTTGACCAGGAAGGAAAGGTTTATGCAGAAACTTCCATTTCGACGGACACACATAAGGAAATTGGCACTTATTTGGAACACCTTGCCGGGGCAATTCGGCGACTTCTCACAGAGCAGCAAGGAAAGCTTGAACTGGCAGGAATAGGGATTGGAGCACCCAATGGTAATTATTACCGGGGTGTCATAGAATATGCCCCAAACCTGAACTGGAAAGGAATGATTCCTTTCGTGGAAATGTTTAAAGCTCATTTCGATATCCCCATCGTTCTTACCAATGATGCCAATGCTGCTGCCCTGGGAGAAATGATGTATGGAGGAGCACGGAATATGACCGATTTCATTGTGATCACGCTGGGGACCGGACTGGGTAGCGGGATTGTGGTGAATGGGAAGGTAGTATATGGTCATGATGGTTTTGCAGGGGAAATGGGACACGTAAATGTTGTTGAAAATGGACGTCAATGTGGTTGTGGGAAGTTGGGTTGCCTTGAAGCCTATGTATCGGCTACCGGAATTGTCAGGACAGTATATGAATTACTCGCTATACATACGGATGATAGCCAATTTCGCAAGATCCCCTTTGAGGAACTTACAGCCAAAGATATTTCTGATGCTGCTACCCAGGCAGACCCTATTGCCATGAAGGCATTTGATGTTACCAGCAAGACCCTTGGCAGGACACTTGCTGACGTAGTCGCCCTTTTCAGTCCCGAAGCAATATTCCTGTTCGGCGGACTCTCCAATGCCGGGAGTCACATTTTCAAACCTGTTAAGGCCTATATGGAAAAAAACCTGTTAAGTATTTACAGGGATAAAGTGAAGATCCTGCCTTCAGGCCTGACAGAAACCAATGCAGCTGTACTGGGATCAGCTGGTTTGATCTGGAAGGAAATTCTGGGATAGTTAATGGCCACTATCTTCCAGGTTTTCACTTTCTTCTAATACGGGATTTTCCCCTTCTTTCAGGTTCCAGTTTATCTCCATATCAAAGTTGGAACGTATGGTGATGGTTCCAGGATGGAAGGAAACCCTTTCCGGCTGTACGCCTTCAAGATAAGATCCTGTATCCCATTGACCGTTTCCATTGTCATCGTGTACAACCTTCAGGGTAATGCCAACCGGTGGCATGAAAGGGAATTCAACGAGCCCGTTTTCAAATACGCTACTTGACCTTATAATTTTGTCATCCTTGTCAATCAACTGTACGATCTTGGGACCGTCAACACCACTTAAATTAAGGAGGATCCTGCCATACCATTCATTACTCCTGGACATAAAAGTAATGTTGATGGTATCATGGGTCAGTCCATATATATCTGTAAAAGCACCTGGATAAATATCTAGAAGATACCGCATTTCTGATTCCCAGTCAACTTTCATAAAATACCTTCTTAGGCGCGTGCTGTCTTTCTCCAGGGAAAAGGGGACAGGGATCATTAAAGTATCCTCTTTATTCGAGAGGGAAATCATGGATGGATCCGTACTTAAAACGGGATGCTGGACCTCCAAACTAAGGGACCTGTGTAAGTCCTGTGGTTGGCTGCTTGTTACACCGACAGAAAGGTTGATCTTCTCTTCCTGCTCTTCTTTTTCTTCCCTCTTCCTTTTCCGTCCGGTGGCCTTCTGCGGTTCTCGGTAGTTGAAGTCCAGGGTATCATAATAGGTTATTATCTGCTTAAGGGAGTCTGAAGCCGGGTACTCGACAAGGAACTCCAAGCTGTCTGTTTTATACACCAAAGAATCCCTTAACCAGTAATCTAGCGTATCTTTCATTACATGGTCTTCCAGTAGGAACCAATTCCCGACAGGATCAAAATTAAAAGGTTCCATATTAACACTTTGAGAAAGTTCCCGGTTAAAATACAAACTTAGTTTGCGCCTGTCATCCCGTACATTGTCTAACAGGTACTGTGGTTTATTGTCTTCCTGGAAAAGAAATATATCAACATAAACAGTATATTTTCCGAGCTCAGCCAGCATTACTGAATCAGAGACTTCCACAATGAGGGTATCCTCCATCTCTAGACCCAGACTGTCCTGCAGATCAATGTCCAGAGAATCTACCAGCAGGCTATCTTGCTCGGGAACTGTATCCGTCGACTTGTATTCGAACATGGTAGGATCGAGCAGGATCGTTGTGTCTATGAATCCAATCATTTCCTCCGGGACATCATATTTGAAACTGCGGTTCAGATCCTGTAAGGCAAATAACCTGTAGGTTCCGGGCCGAATATTATTGATCAGAAAGGCCCCCTGTGCGGTGATCTTGCCAATATAATCCGGAATTTCTAGCAGGGGAGCAGAATCACTCTGGTTTTCATACAGCATCACAAAGAATGGATCTTCTGTCTCAGGGAATTTCAGGTCAAAAGCTTGAACAGCCATTCCTAATACTCCCAGGGAATCAAGTTTTTCACCGGTAGAAAAAACAAATTCAAAGTTCCTAAGGATGTTTCCTTCGTTAAGATCCTTGATGGTCTCACCAAAACTCAAAGTATATGTGGTGTTTTCCCGCAAATTTTCCATAAATTCTATAACCAGTGTTTTGCCCTGCATACGGATCTCAGGTGTTTCTTCCATGGGGGGTGAAATTACCAGTTCCTGGCTCATCCCCTGAGAATTGATGAACTCATCAAAAGTGAACTCTATTTGCGTACCTGTGAAATGGGTGGATTTGTTCAGGGGTTTTGATTTCAGCAATACTGGTGGGGCAATATCCTTGGGCCCCCCACTGGGAGATCCGATTTTTGCACATTGCGCTAGGATAATCAAGACCAAAAAGGATAGTAGGATATGAAATAATCTATTCAACTTTGCTTATCTTTAGCGTCTTGCAAATATAAACGAATAATCCATGATTTTTGGTGCCATAAACTGGGATATGAATCCCGAGATTTTCCGGATCGGCAATTTCGCCGTTCGCTGGTACGGACTGCTGTTTGCTTCCGGTTTTTTCTTCGGTTATTTGATCTTCATGAGGTTTTTCAAGAAGGAAGGCCTCTCTGTAGAACTGCTTGACAAGTTGACCATCTATATGGCTGTTGGGACAGTTCTCGGGGCCCGCCTGGGCCATTGTCTTTTTTATGAACCTGAATATTACCTGGCTAACCCGCTGGAAATTCTGAAAATTTGGCGCGGTGGACTGGCAAGCCATGGGGCAGCTATAGGGATACTGGTTGCACTCTGGTTGTTTGTCCGAAAATACAAGAAACCATTTATCTGGATCCTCGACAGGATAGTTGTGGTGGTGGCCCTGGCAGGGGCCTTGATCAGGCTGGGCAACCTCATGAACTCCGAGATATACGGGATTGAAACCGCACTCCCATGGGGATTTGTTTTTATTAAAAACCTGGAAGTTGTGCCGAAACATCCTACCCAGATCTATGAAGCATTGACATATTTCCTGATCTTTGGCCTGCTGCTGTGCATTTATATCCGGACGGATGCCAAATTCCGTCCGGGGACCCTTTTCAGCTGGTTCCTTATCCTGGTCTTTGGTATGCGCTTTTTGATCGAGTTCATCAAGGAGGACCAGGTCGACTTCGAGGCGGGGATGTCCCTGAACATGGGGCAATGGCTAAGTATCCCTTTTGTATTGCTTGGTATAGCGATACTTATTTTCTACAGGCCAAAGGCTGGTAAGGCATGACCCCCACAAAATAGCATTATGTGATTTTACCGGCATGCATTTGCCCAATACTGCATGCAATTCTTTATCTTTGGCCTTTATTTAGATTAAATTGAAACAAGTCGGTGTATTTTATGGCTCGTCCTCTGGGAAAACAGCCGCAATAGCAAGCAGGATCTACGATAGAATTGGAGTGGACCGGGCAGATCTAAAAGATGTGGAGCAATCCTCACCCAAAGAGTTGCTGGGTTATGAGTTTCTGATCCTTGGTATTCCGACCTGGGGGATAGGTGAAACACAGGAGGACTGGAAAGAAATGATGCCTATACTGGCAGATCTCAATTTGAGCGGCAGGAAAGTGGCCTTGTTTGGATTGGGGGACCAGGAATCTTATCCGGGGACTTTCGCGGATGCTATGGGACGCTTGTATGAGGTGCTGCTAAACACTGGTTGTAGCTTTACCGGTTCCTGGCCGATAGCCGGCTATGCATATGAGGGATCGACCGCCGTGAAAGGGGGAAGGTTTGTTGGACTGGTACTCGATGAAGACAACCAGCCAGAAAAAACAGACCAGCGAATAGATAAGTGGCTGAATGACATACTGGAAGATAATCTTGACTGAAATAGTGATTCCAGTAGTTTCTATGCAAAAAGCTTGCAAGAATTGAGTTAATCCGTTTATTTTGCGGCTTTAACAGTACTCCTAAACAAACTGTATACTATGGAAGGCAATGTATTATTTGCATTTGGACTTACATTATTTGCCGGGCTTGCAACGGGGATTGGAAGTGCCATGGCTTTTTTTACCAAAACCACCAATACCCGTTTCTTGAGCACCGCCCTTGGATTTTCGGCAGGTGTCATGATTTACGTATCATTTACAGAGATCCTGGGCAAGTCCTTAGACTTTCTGCGTGAAAGTTATGGGATGACAGCTGGAAGCTGGTATGCTGTACTCTCATTTTTTGGGGGAATATTGGTCATCGCCATTATCGACTCCCTGGTGCCAACCTTTGAAAATCCACATGAGATACGGCGCGTTGAAGACATACAAATTCAGGACCAGGATGGGCAGAAGAAAAGCCTGCTGAGAATGGGGACTTTCATGGCCATCGCCATTTCCATGCATAATTTTCCTGAAGGACTGGCAACATTTGCAGCCGGGATGGCTGATCCGACACTAGCTATACCGATTGCAGTAGCCATCGCCATCCATAATATCCCTGAAGGTATTGCCGTATCCGTACCTGTATATTATGCTACAGGAGATAAAAAAAAGGCATTCTTGCTTTCGTTTGCATCCGGATTGGCAGAGCCCGTTGGAGGCCTTCTGGGATGGTTATTCCTGGCAACTGTTTTTAATGAATCAATCATTGGTGTTCTTTTCGGAGGAGTTGCAGGCATCATGGTATTTATTTCGGTGGATGAATTACTTCCTACTGCCAGGGAATATGGGCATCACCACCATGCAATTTATGGATTGGTAGCAGGAATGGCTGTCATGGCAGTTAGCCTGCTGTTATTTATATAATATGTCAACCAGGTCAAACGATATAAAAACACATCACAGTCATTCTCATGGAGGTCATTCCCATGGGCACGGGCATCATCATTCCACGTCAGGGATCAGCGAAAAGAACCTCCTGGCTGCTGTCTTTCTGAATTTCACCATTACCATCGTCGAGATAATAGGTGGCATCCTTTCCAACAGCCTGGCTTTGCTTTCAGATGCCATCCATAACCTGGGGGATGGACTGGCCGTATTGTTGGCCTATATCGCCCACCGGGTCAGCAAAAGGGAATCCAACCATCAAAAAACATTCGGTTATAAGCGCATAGAGATACTTGCCGCCTTTGTCAATTCAATTGTCCTGGTAGCTATTTGTATCTTTTTGATATGGGAGGCCATTGAACGTTTTCAGAACCCGGCCCCCATCAAGGGTTTGATCATGTTTTCAGTGGCGTCAGTAGGACTCGTGGCCAACCTGATTGCTGTGGTCCTGTTACGATCTGATTCAAAGAAAAATATCAATATTCGGGCAGCCTACCTTCACCTGCTGGGAGACACCCTGTCCTCCATCGTGGTCATTCTTGGAGGTATCCTGATATGGCAGTTTGAAATTTACTGGATAGATCCACTCATCACCGTGCTGATCAGCCTCTATATCATGAAGGAAACCTACCTTCTTTTAAAGGATTCTTTCAATATTCTGATGCAATCCTCTCCCAAAGAGCTGAACCTGGATGACATCAAAGTTGAAGTGGAAAAGTTGGACGGAGTTAAAAATATACATCATGTACATGCCTGGAGCCTTAATGATCTGCAGGTACATTTCGAAGGGCATATCGACCTGAAGGATGATATGCCCGTAAGCGAAACAGATGCGCTAAAAGACAGGGTACGCGACCTTCTACACCATAAATTCCATATAGACCATACCACGCTTGAAGTGGAATTCGGATGCTGCCATGATGATGAGCTGATTAACGAGAGATAGGAACTGCGGGCATGATAGATTATATAAGACAATTTTTGTTGGCATTGACCGACCTTACCATGGAGATGGCACCCTACCTTCTCCTGGGATTTCTGTTTGCAGGGATCCTCTACGTCTGGTTCCCGAAAAAGAAAGTATATAAATATCTCGGCAAACCGAATTCGGCATCTGTGATCAATGCGGCATTGATCGGTATCCCCCTGCCACTCTGTTCATGCGGGGTGATCCCTACGGGTATTTCCTTTTATAACAGTGGTGCCTCTAAGGGATCCTCGGTCTCCTTCCTGATCTCAACCCCTCAAACGGGCGTGGATAGCGCCCTTGTCACCTATTCTCTACTGGGTTTACCCATGGCGATTATAAAACCAATTATTGCCCTGTTTACCGGGTTTTTCGGGGGTTTTCTAACCAACAAGTTTGATCGGGATGACCATAAAGATGAAAAAGCCCGGCAAAATAATTTGGACAATAATGAGCAGGTGGACCGCTCCCTCCCTGGAATGCTCAGGTATGCTTTCGTGGAATTTCTCGAAGACATAGCCAAATGGCTACTGATTGGCCTTTTGCTGGCGGCATTGATCGAAGTGCTGGTCCCTGAAAGCTTTTTTACTGCCTACCTGGGAAATGAATATATGGAAATGCTTGTGATCATGGTAGCGGCTATTCCACTATATGTTTGCGCCACCGGTTCAGTGCCCATTGCTGCCATTCTTATGCTCAAGGGACTATCCCCTGGGGCGGCAATTGTTTTCCTGATGGCCGGACCAGCAACCAATGCGGCGACCATGACCGTGATTGGAAATGTATTCGGCAGGCGGACACTTATCCTTTACCTGGCCTCCATTGTGATTGGGGCCTATTTCTTTGGGACCATAGTGAATGAATTTATGCCACGTGAATGGTT
>RCNC010000454.1_pt1 | contig 26043 bp, 27 predicted proteins | sample 2041301 | NCBI WGS metagenome assembly RCNC01 (sample SAMN09708231, study PRJNA481090) | Marine sediment metagenome, whole genome shotgun sequencing project. | biome: marine sediment; feature: ocean; material: sediment; isolation source: Sewage treatment plant 13A marine sediment (STP13A) ... | reverse complement strand
GTCTTGAAATTTCAAGACTCTTAATTGGTCACCCCGTTTTTTCTTTTTCATAGCATTCTTATAAAATGCAAAAAAGGGAAATGACCACCGATGCCCATCGTCCTAAAACAGATGGTTTATATATAGAGTTAGTATATGCCGTTTAATGTAAGATGTAGTATTTGTTAAAAGGTTGCGTTTGGACATATGCCATCATCCAAAACTGTGTATAAAATAATTTGGAGTGATGGTTTTATGAAAAAAGAAATAGTAAATTAGCGTTCCTAATTTTATACAAAATGAGTACCGAAAAAGAAGCAAAATTAAAAGCATTAAAACTAACCTTAGATAAACTGGACAAGACTTATGGTAAAGGTGCCGTAATGAAAATGGGGGACAGTGTTGTTGAGGATGTTGAAGTGATTCCTTCAGGGTCTTTAGGTCTTGACATTGCCCTTGGAGTGGGTGGTTACCCAAGAGGAAGGGTTGTTGAAATATATGGTCCGGAATCATCTGGTAAAACAACATTGACTTTACATGCCATAGCTGAAGCACAAAAAAATGGGGGAATAGCAGCATTTATAGATGCAGAACATGCCTTCGACCGTTTTTATGCTGAAAATTTAGGGATAGATATAGATAACTTGATCATTTCCCAACCAGATAATGGTGAACAAGCTTTGGAAATTACCGATAATTTAATCCGCTCGGGAGCTATTGATATTGTAGTTATCGATTCTGTCGCTGCTTTAACGCCTAAAAGTGAAATTGAAGGTGAAATGGGAGATTCTAAAATGGGTCTACATGCGCGATTAATGTCCCAAGCCCTTCGAAAGTTGACTGGATCAATCAGTAAAACCAATTGCACTGTTATCTTCATTAATCAATTAAGGGAAAAAATCGGGGTCATGTTCGGTAATCCTGAAACCACTACTGGTGGTAACGCTCTAAAATTCTACGCTTCGGTACGATTGGATATTCGTCGTTCAACACAGATCAAAGATACAGATGGGGCTGTTCAAGGCAACAAAACCAGAGTAAAAGTTGTGAAAAACAAAGTTGCCCCACCATTTAGATTGGCAGAATTCGATATTATGTATGGCGAAGGAATTTCCAAAATAGGGGAAATCATTGACTTGGGTGTCGAATACGAAATCATTAAGAAAAGTGGTTCTTGGTTCAGTTATGGCGATACCAAACTGGGTCAGGGGAGAGATGCCGTAAAGGCGCTTTTAAATGACAATCCTGAGTTATATGAAGAATTAGAGGCTAAAATACGCGAGGCTATCAAAGCTATCAAATAGACAACATTTCTTTAATGTTAAATAAAATAGGCGCCTTGATGGTGCCTATTCTATTTATTTTCGGTTAATAATAACAATGCATTGTATTCATAATTACATGTAGAACAACTTTTCTTGTACCTTAACACCAATAAACGCAACCATAATCAAATAGTTTCATCTTAGAAATAAATTATTAGTTTATGAAAAAGACGTTTTTAGTACTTTCTGCCTTGATGGTATCCTTAACTTTCTCTTCCTGTGATTTGGATGATGACGGACCAAACTTTCATTTTGTACCACTGCGAATAGAAAGTGTTGAGATGCCAGAATCGTTTGACCTCGATGAAACTTACGAAATCAATGTAACTTATACTATTCCTGACGGTTGTACATATTATGAAGGCTTTGATGTAATAAAGGAAGATACAAGTACTCGTAAGGTCGTGGCCGTCGGCGCTCAACGTATAGATAAAGAGGATTGTACGCAAGTTGTTAGGGAAGAAATGGCTTCTTTCAATTTTGTAGTGCTATACGATCAAATGTATTTATTTAGATTTTATCAAGGAGAAGATGCAAACGGAGAACAACTGTTTTTGGAGGTTGAAGTTCCGGTGAATTAATAGATTATTATAACCTAACCAACATTGTGAGTCTGGAAGAACTCATAGACAAGTGTAAAAAAGGCGATAGAAAGGCACAAGAACAGTTATATAGGCAATATTCCAATATACTGTTCGGTATCTGTCTTAAATATTCGCGCAATAAATCGGAAGCCGAAGATAGCCTGCATGATAGCTTCATGACCATTTTTGAGAAGATAAACCAATATAAATCAAAAGGCTCATTCGAAGGATGGATCAAAAGAATCACTATTAATACGGTCTTACAGAAATATAGAAAAGAAGAATACCTAAAAGTAGTTTCAGACAATATTGAAGAAGAAATCGAAGTAGAAACTGGATATTCTGATATTGGACTCCAGACACTTTTAAAATACATTCAAGAATTACCAAATAAATATAGAATGACCTTTAATTTATATGTGCTGGATGGTTATTCGCATAAAGAAATTAGTTCAATGCTTGGCACATCCACTGGCACATCAAAATCCAATCTTGCAAGAGCAAGAATGATTTTAAAGGAAAAAATAGAAAACAAAACAACAAGAGCAATTATAGGCATCTTAATATTTGCCTTGGGAAGTAGTATATGAACGCAAATACACTGTTCGCAACAGAATCAAAAAACATGAACATTGCTTAACAAATAGCAAAATGAGTAAAAAGAACCTGGACAAAATATTCCAAGAGAAATTTGAGGAATTTTCAGACGTCCCTACAGAAAAAGTCTGGAAATCCATAGAAGCCTCTTTGAATAAAAAGAAGAAAAATCGCATAGTTATCCCCATTTGGTGGAAACTTGGCGGTATTGCCGCGGCACTGGCAATTGGTTTGTTTCTTATCAATCCTTTCAAAGATGATGGTAATGAAACCAACACCATAGTTACAGACCTAGAAAACGTGAAAGATAACCAGCTTGAAAAAGGAAACGCTGTTGATCACGCACCTAAAGACGTTACGCCACAAGTTGTTGAAAGTACAGAATCGAATAATAACACATTGATTGATTTAGACATTGATCAAAAGAAAAAGTCTGATTCCAAAAAATCCTTTGACGCTAATTCTACTTTGGTAGAGCATGGTAAATCTCAAAAATCAGTAGACGAACAAAAGTCGATTCATGCAAAAATTGCAATATCCAAAAACGAAGATGCCACTGAAAAGAGAAATGACATTATTGAAGATGTTATTTCGAATGGGAAGGAAAGTGCATTAACCATTAATGAGTCCCAAAAAACGAAAAATATTTCATCTGAAAATATTAATGCTGTTAAAACGGGAAATGATAAGCGCGCAAAGGATAGTAATACACAGGAAGGAGTTCTAAAAAATATTGAAACTGAAGAGGCAATAGTTGAAGTTAAAACTGAAGCTTCCGAAAAGAAAAATGAAGAGGCAAAAAAATCAATTTTTGATGAAATTTCCGAACAGGAAGAAGAAGTCGCAGAAGCAAAGGGCAGCAAATGGTCGGCTGGCCCAAGTATAGCACCTGTTTATTTCAATGCCATTGGAGAGGGCTCACCAGTACATTCGATATTTGTGCCCAATTCAAAGTCAGGTGATGTTAATCTTAGTTATGGCCTTAATGTTTCTTATGAAATAAACAAAAAACTATCTATAAAAACAGGGGTTCATAAAGTCGATTATGGTTATAATACAAATGATGTGGAGTTTTCAGCTACTTTAGAAGGTTTCGGAGATGGTCAAATTGAAAATATTGATTATAGTCTAGCTTCAAGAAATATTGTAGTTGAAAGTAAAGCTACTAACAGGACTTCCTCTGCGGAGAATAAGGCATTGGATGCTACTGCACAAGACCCATCATTATATGGAATTATGGCGCAGCAATTCGGGTACTTAGAGATTCCGTTGGAATTGAATTATACCTTAGTTGATAGCAAATTTGGAGTAAACCTAATAGGTGGAATAAGTTCACTGTTTTTGGTTGATAATTCGGTTACCCTTACTTCGGGTGAACTAATCACTGAAATGGGTGAGGCCAATAACGTGAATAACGTAAACTTTAGTACCAATATAGGATTTGGGGTTAATTATAAATTCTCTCCTAAAGTACGATTGAATATAGAACCTGTATTTAAATATCAGTTAAATACTTTTTCTGATACCGCTGGTGATTTTCAGCCATTCACCGTTGGTGTTTATAGCGGACTTAGTTTTAAGTTTTAAAGAAATTGGTTAGGTAGGTCATTGTTGGTAGCAATGGCTTTTAAAGCCCTGATAATATCTCTTCAGGGCTTTATTTTGTTTATGATTGCGCCTTTAATTCGTTTAAAATTACATTTCGCACTTCTTCACGTAATGTACTTTTGTCCTCATCCTCTAATATTGCAGTTTCAAAGAAGGAATGCACTTTAGCCCTAATCAAACCTGGGCTTCCACTATAAAAAGTGAAGGAAAATCGTTTTTTGTTGTCATAAAATGTCATGGGTACTACAGGAATATTATGTGCTATTGCCATTTTAAAAGCCCCATCTTTAAAATCATCCAATAAAACATCTTCTTTGGGTACGCCTCCTTCAGGAAATAAACAGATACTTAATCCTTGGTCTATTCGTCTTTGCGCCCTTCGATATACCCCAGTCCTGCTACGACTGTCTTCCCTATCTACCAAGATGCAAACGCGTTTATAGAAAAACCCAAATAACGGAATTTTCACAAGTTCTTTTTTTCCAATAAAAACAAATGGGTTTTTACTAATACGAAGCATCAACATTATATCTAACATACTGGTATGATTGGCAACTAACATATAGCTCCTGCCTTTTACTAGTTTTTCATCCCAAAAGATTTTTTGTGGACAGCCCATACCTAATAAAATGGGTCTTGCCCACAAATTTCTAGCCAACCAGAAAAATTGAGGGTACCATTTTTCGGATAAAGTTGAGATAACCAAAAAAGGGAAGAAAAGGATAATCGGTAATGTGACCATTACATAAAACCAAATGCGATATAAAAAGTGTCCTATGTTTTGAGCTGTTGTCCGCATTGATCAAAAATAACAAATTGCTATTGTTATTTACGATTTGTTTTACCTTTGTGCTTCTTTGAAACCAATTAAATGGCAAGAATACTTACAGGCATACAAAGCACCGGCGTTCCACACTTAGGAAATATCTTGGGTGCTATTGCACCAGCAATAAAAATGGCCGAGGACCCCAAAAACCAATCATTTCTATTTATTGCGGATATGCATTCATTGACCCAGATAAAAAATGGGAATGAATTAAGAAACAATACCTATGCGACTGCAGCTACATGGCTCGCCTTTGGGTTGGATATTGACAAAACAGTATTTTATAGACAAAGTGACGTGCCTCAGGTGACCGAACTGGCTTGGTACCTCAGCTGCTTTTTTCCGTACCAAAGGCTTACCCTTGCCCATTCTTTTAAAGATAAAGCAGATAGATTGGAAGATATAAATGCAGGCTTATTCAATTATCCAATGCTAATGGCAGCAGATATTTTATTATATGATGCTAATATTGTGCCCGTTGGTAAAGACCAATTACAGCATATTGAAATGACAAGGGATGTTGCCTCTCGTTTTCATGCCCAATTAGGTGAGACTTTTGTAGTGCCAGAAGGAAAAGTACAGGAAGACACCATGTATATTCCTGGAACTGATGGACAGAAAATGAGTAAAAGCAAGGGTAACCTTATTAATATATTCCAACCAGATAAAAAATTACGCAAGCAAATCATGGGTATCAAAACGGATAGTACGCCGATGGAGGAACCTAAAGACCCAGATACCGATAATGTATTTGCTCTTTACAAGATTCTTGCGAACCCTGAACAAATTGTTGAAATGAGGTCTAATTACGAGGGTGGTAATTATGGTTACGGCCATGCAAAACAAGCTTTATTTGAGGTTATTTTGGAAAAGTACAGCCCTGCTCGTGAACGCTTCGATTATTACATGAACCACCTTGATGAAATTGATCATGCGCTGGAAATCGGTGCTGAAAAGGCCAAAAAAGTAGCTAATGAGGTACTGAATAGAGTTAGGAACAAGGTTGGGTACTAAATAATTAAAAACATACCACCTAGTCGGTTAAAGGTTCATTTGGTTTTATAATCATTGCTTTATTGTTCTGGTTTTCGTCCACACTTTATCGATGAACTACGATTTTAACGTAGATATGAAGCAATTAAGGACAATAAACAAACTACTTGGTCTAATTTATGGATTCTTGCCTTACTGAAACAAGTTCAGCACAGGTCGCAGGAATGACTATAAATCGAGATATTTTTATATTACTTCGAACAATTTTCCGGGTAACGGACGAATAACACCTTTCATTTCCATATTCAAAAGGGTAGAAGAGACTTTGAAGATTGGCAACTTGCAATCAAGCGCAATGCTATCCAATAATTGCTTCCCCTCTTTCTGTAAATAGGAATAGATGGCTTTCTCGACTTCATCCAATTCAATAAACAACTGCTTTTGAATTGGTTTGGTTTTATTTTGTTCCAGTTCCCAATTCAATAGATATATTATGTCGGCCGCTGAAGTAATCATATGTGCCTTTTGCTGTTTTATTAGATTATTACACCCAGAACTATACTTGTCTTGCGCCCTTCCGGGAACAGCAAATACTTCCCGATTATAACTGTTTGCAATATCGGCAGTTACCAAACTGCCCCCTTTTTCCGCTGATTCTACAACAATGGTTGCCTCGCTCATTCCGGCAATAATTCGGTTTCTTTTCAAAAAATTCTCCCTATCAGGATTACTAGAGCTCCAAAATTCAGTAACAAAACCCCCATTTTTTTCAACATCGGGAACATACTTTGAATGGATCTTCGGATATATTTGATTTAAACCATGGGCCAAACATCCTATGGTTTGCAATCCGTGTTTTATGGCTGTTTTTTGGGCACATATATCCACACCATAAGCCAATCCGCTAACGATTATGGGGTCAAGCGGCGCTAAGACCTCAATAAGGTTTTCACAAAATGCGGTTCCGTAACTCGTAATATTCCGCGTACCAACAATACTTATGATTTTTCGCTCTTCAAGGTTAATATTGCCTTTTTTAAACAAAATCAAAGGGCCATCAATGCAATGCTTTAGATACCTCGGATAATCATTGTCGGTAAAGTAAGTGTAGGCGATATCATGGTCTTGGATATACTGCAGCTCTTTTTCGGCAGCTTCAAAATGCTCAGTATCATGAAGTCCTCTGATTGTAAAGGTGCCAATCCCATCAATCCTAAGAAGATTTTGTAATTTATCGTTAAAAATAGCAGCTGGGCTGCCACAATGGGCTATCAGTTTTTTCGCTGAAACATCACCAATGTTCGGAATATTTTGCAGCCTTAGAACCGCAATTATTTCATCTGTAGTCATTTATAAATAGTACTTAGTTATCCACAAAATACATAAATTATTATGTTAATAAAAAGTCCTATACTATCTATTAGTGCGCTGAATTTTTTACAATATTTGTTGAGATGGTCTTAGAACATTATATCTCCGATTTACTTTATCGTTATAACTGCGTGGTTGTACCTGGTTTTGGTGCATTTTTATCAGAACAAAAATCGGCCGTACTCAATGAACAGAGTAATTCGTTTTATCCTCCTTCAAAATCATTGTCTTTTAATAAGCAATTATCGTCTAATGATGGCCTTTTAGTGTCATATATGGCTGAAGTAGAACAATGCTCTTACGAGGAAATGCTTCAGAAAGTACTGAATAAGGTGGAAAAGTGGAAGCGTACTTTAGATCAAGGGGAGCGCTTAACGTTAGCGAACATTGGAGACCTAAAATCAAATAAAGAGGGAAAAATTCAGTATCAACCTTCCTATCAAATCAATCATTTAACTTCTTCCTTTGGACTATCTTCTTTTGTTTCTGCACCGATTACCCGGGAAATTTTGAAAAAAGAAGTAGTAGCAATAGAGGAAAAAGTTCCTTTTATCATTACTCCAGAAAGAAGAAAGGAACCTTCAATGCGACCTTATTTAAAATATGCCGCTATATTTCTTTTGGCACTTTCAACTGGTTTGACAGGATACAGATTCTATAACGAAAGCCTCAACCAAAGGCAAATGGTGGTTGAAAAGGCACAGGAAGAAGTTTCAAAAAGCATTCAGGAAGCAACTTTCTTTGACACGGCACCTTTAGAGTTACCAACTTTAAATCTAAAAGTAATTACCAAAAAACCAGAAGTAGGAATGCACCATATAGTGGCTGGCGCCTTTCGGTTCAAGGCTAATGCCGATAAAAAAATACGTCAGTTGCAAAGACGAGGTTATGATGCATCTTATCTTGGCACCAACAAGCATGGATTGCATATGGTAACCTATAGTAGTCATAGTGATGTGGATGAAGCGTTACGAACTCTACGAACGGTAAAAAGAACCCAATCACAAGATGCGTGGTTACTATCGATTAGATAGTCTTATTACCAATTACATCCTTTTTAATAAAGTATCTTTATTATGCAAGCTAAAAATCCCAGTGATTCACGTACGATAATGACCGATTTGGTACTCCCAAGTGAGACCAACCCATTGAACAATCTTTTTGGGGGCGAGCTTTTAGCACGAATGGACAGGGCCGCCAGTATTGCAGCACGTCGCCATAGTAGACGTATTACGGTAACTGCTTCTGTAAACCACGTAGCCTTTAACCAAGCTGTACCTTTGGGTAGTGTTGTCACTGTGGAGGCTGCGGTTTCAAGGGCCTTTAACACCTCAATGGAGGTGTATATTGACGTATGGATGGAAGACCGTTACAATGGTAAGCGTTCTAAGGCAAATGAGGCTATTTACACCTTCGTAGCTGTTGATGAGATAGGTAAACCTACTGAAGTGCCTCCTCTTGAGCCCGAAACCAATCTTGAGAAAGAACGTTTTGCGGCTGCCTTGCGCAGAAAACAATTGAGTCTTGTACTAGCTGGGAAAATGAAGCCTAATGACGCGACAGAACTCAGGGCCTTATTTATGGGTGAATAATATCCGTAAGACTCTAGAAATCAAAAGTATCGGGGTCTGGTCCGTATCTTTGCCCTTTTTCAAGACTATCCAAATAAGCCATATCCTCAGTTGAAAGTTCAAAATCAAAAAGACTGGCATTGTCGATAATTCGTTCTTTTTTTGCCGATTTGGGTATGGTAATCACGCCTTTTTGCAAATCCCATCGTAAAACCACTTGTGCTGGGGATTTACCATATTTAAGACCAATTTTCTTAATACTTTCCAATTCGAAGATTCGACCTTGCATCATGGGTGACCACGCTTCATACTGTATTTTATGGGCGTTGCAATAATCAATTAAATCTTGTTGAACCAAATAAGGATGAAACTCCATTTGGTTTACCATAGGAACAATTTCTGCGGTCTGTAATAAATCTTCCAAATGATGTTTCATAAAATTACTTACACCAATTGCCCGTACTTTCTTTTCTTTGTACAAATGCTCTAGAGCACGCCATGTCTCTTTGTAATTACCTTTTACTGGCCAATGGATAAGGTACAAGTCCAAATAATCCAAATTCAAGCGTTTTAAGCTATCATTAAACGCTTTGAGCGTGCTTTCGTAGCCTTGGTCCGAATTCCAGACCTTACTGACTACAAAGACATCCTCCCTATTGATTCCACTTTGCTTTAAGCCTTCCCCAACACCCTCTTCATTGTTATAGTTTGATGCCGTATCAATATGCCTATATCCCGCTTCAATGGCCCATTTCACAGCATTGATAACTTCTTGACCATCTTCCGATAAATAAACCCCTAATCCAAAATACGGCATTTTAACACCGTTATGTAGTTCAAAGGTTCCTTTTAAATCTGTGATATGTTCTGTTTTTGCAGACATTTTCAATAATTAAAGTTGATATACCCAATCTTCCGGATTCAAACGCGATGTATCTTGGTAAAGGTAGAATTTTAGGCGTGTTTGCCCATTAGACCGATTGGTATATATTTTTCCTAACGCCGCTTTTATCGCTACTTTATCACCCTTTTTCACGTAGAGATCTGATAAATTATAATAAGTGCTTATATAGTTACCGTGTTTTATTTGTACCCCTTTATTTCCTCCCGGAACCGATAGTATAGCGATAACTTCACCTTCAAAAATCGCTCTTGCCATTGCCCCTTCATCGGTTGTTATGATTACACCATTACTTTGATGTTTGATTCCAGGATAAACAGCATCTTTATATACCCCAAATCCTTGGCTTTTTATTCCTTTTTCCACTGGCCAAATCAGTTTTCCCTTATTAGCGGAAAAGTTATTGGCCACCAGTGTAGCTTCAGGAGTAAGAATGAATTTATTTGAGGATGCTTTTACAACTTTTCCCGCTCCTGCTTTTTTATTCGAAGCAGCAATCGCATTTCGGATCAACTTTTCAATTTGTTGATCTATTTTACGGGCTTCCCTCTTTTTCTTTCGAATGGCTGATGCATACTTGCTCTCATTTTGACGAATACTCCCCAACAATTCTTTTTGTGATTTTATTTCCTTCATCAATTGTGCCTTTGCCCTGTTGTTTGTCGCTATCAATTGGTCTTTCTCTTTACGCTGGTCTGTTAGATCAATATTAAATTGGGTGAGTTCATCTGTTTTGACCATTATTTGTTCCCCTTGCTCCTTGCGATACTGTGTATATTGTTTCATATACTGCATGCGTTTAAAAGCCTGAAAAAAGTTTTCAGAGGATAAAAGAAACATTAATCTGCTTTGCTGCGATTTGTTTTGATACGACTTCTGTATCATAGTGGCATATTCCTCTTTCAATGATTTTAGATCACTTCGTAGTTTTGAGATATTTCGAATATTGGCATTGATCTGCCTGTTCAGCAAATTGGATTGCTGGTTGGTGACCCGAATCAATTGTTGGCGAACATTAATCTTTTTGTCCAAGGCCTCCATCTGATCTAAGACATTTCCCTTTTCTTTTTTTTCAGCAAAAAGCAAGCGATTAATCTCGCCAATTTCTTTCTGAAGTTGCTCGCGTTTCACCTCTAAAGCCTTCTGTTCATTAGTTTGGGCATAAGTAGTTCCCGTCGATAGAAAAGTCGAAAGCACAAGAAAACCTGCAAGGAAAACGCGTTTACAAAGCATCAGTGTTTATTACAATCTTTTTAAAACCTTTTGGTATTTTATATGGAAAATTCAATGTTCTGTTAAACTCAATACTTCGATAATCCAAATCAATGATATTTTTGGTATTCGCTTCAATAGCAGTTATCACAATTTCATCGGGCAATACTTTTTCATTGATTTTTTGATAGCTCTTATATTCAATATCCAACACCCGTTTCTTTAAAGGTTGGGATAATTGCTGCGAAGAAATCTTAAAATTATCCGGTTCAATTGTGTACATGGTCTTGAATAAGACCAATGGTTTTTTTGGTTTTAGCATATAATCTGATTCTGATATTGAAGCATCATATTTTGAGTTTCTCAAATCAAAAAGAGCCTGGCCTAAAAGTAAGTTCTGTACTTTATCAAAATCCAGATCAGTACCCAACATATTGCTTAAATAAGAAAAATCACCATCAAAATATTCATTCTGTAGTTTATTATAAAAAGTAACCCTAGTTGGGGTCACATATGCTTTAACAATTCCTAAAGGTGCGCTGATCCAAATGGCCTTGTCTTTTTCCATTCTCAAACTAACAGTAATACTTTTGGTTGATTCCCCATCAAAATACCCAATCTTCATTCTTCCACTTAGTGTCTTGAAGTTAATTTGATTTTGATAATGTGTTCTGATGATGTTCTTTGCTGACATATTTTCATCAACGGCACCATCGGCGGCAAGCTTCTTTGATTTACAGGAAAATATTAGTAGAATAAAAACACTAAGTTGTGCCCATCGAATTAAGGTAGCCATAGTCTAAAACCCGGGTTTTATCATACGAAGATACGTATTTGCTTCGGAAGAATTATTCAATGCCGTATGCGCATCAACCAATTCCTGATATATTTTATTCAATAATGGTACATCGTCCAACATATAATCCAAAGCCGCTTCCAAAATCCCAACAGCTTCTTTATGCTTGGCGCTCTTATTTAGAGCGTACCCATTTATATAATAAAAATAGGGCTGTGACGGATAATTTTCAATCGCTTCTTCGCTTCGTGCCACTAATTCCGGAATTTTGTTCTGAACCATAAGTTCAGCCATTTGTGCTTTAAGTTCTTCTAGGGGATTAGCTTTGATTTCATTTGGAACAGGTGCTTCCTCTTTGCTTTTCTTTACTTCAAGCTTACTAATTGAATCTTTGATCTTCGCCGATAAATCATTGGTGAAAGCAGATTTTTTAATATCTGTGAGTACAGTCAATGCCTTTTGATAGTTCTTTTGTTTAAAATAAATCAAGGCCAAATTTTCTTTAAGCTTATTGTTTTCAAAAGGGATGTTGAGATTCGTTTGGTCTAAAGAACTACCTTGCATTTGGATGGATGTCACCAAAGTATTAAGATACCACCGATTTGAGGCCTCTGACAACAATGCCGCAATCGCGTATTCCTGTGCAGCAATATACTGTTCATCAAGCAAATAAACTTTGGCCAACTCATGGTCGACTACGTGAGTTATTGAATCAATCAACTTACATTCCAAAAGCAAATTTATGGCCTTATCATAATTTTCAATCCCCTTTTGTTTTAATGCCTCGAAAAAATTCTCTTGAAATGCATCTGAATATTCCTCCAAAAAGACCTCGGCACTATCCTCAATATTAATTTCCTGATCCTGCGCCATACCCAAAATTGTGGTAAGCACAAATACCATTGAAATTAACAATACCGATTTTAATCTTCCCATTATTAGTTTGTGTACAAGCGTTATTCAAAAGAATAACGGAGTAAAATTATCAATAAGTATTCCAGAGCTTACATCTTTTCTGTTAAAACACCCTTAAAGCAAAATGAGACAAAATTCTACCTGAACGGTAAAATAACAAATATGTATGCTAGAAACTACTTGGTTCCAGTACTTCCAAAACCACCTGCTCCCCTTGAAGTGTCAGATAGCTGATCTACTTCATCCCATTCGGCACGTTCGTGTTTTGCAATTACCAATTGTGCAATACGTTCCCCATTTTCAATAGTAAAAGCCTCATTCGATAAATTCACCAGAATAACCCCTATCTCGCCGCGATAGTCCGCATCTATTGTTCCAGGGGAATTTAGTACTGTTATACCTTTTTTCGCCGCTAGACCGCTCCTTGGACGTACTTGGGCCTCATAACCAATGGGCAGTTCAATAAATAATCCTGTTTTGACGATAGTGCGTTCCAAAGGTTGTAATGTTATAGCCTCTGTGAAATTTGCCCTTAAATCCATCCCTGCAGAGGCCATGGTTTCGTAATGGGGCAACGCATGAGCGGATTTATTAGTAATCTTTATGTTCATTTTTTAAGAAATATTTTTTTGAGATTATGATTTTCAAGCTTGTAAACCATTCCCAAAAACACAATCAATAAAGGAATGCCATAAAACAAATTACGATCAAAAACGTAAAAAGACAAGGCTGAAAATAAAATGGAGATTAAAAGATAAAAAGTGATTTTTCTAAAGTTATATGGAATGGGATAGTACATTCTGCCAAAAAACAAGGACATCAACATCATACACCCATAAGCGGTAAGTGTAGCTACTGCTGAGGCCATATACCCAAAATGTGGAATGAAAACAAGGTTTATGATTATGGTAAGAATAGCCCCAATCATAGAAATATAGGCGCCAATTTTAGTTCTATCCGTCACCTTATACCAAACCGATAGGTTATGGTAAATTCCCAAAAAGAAACTCGCAAGAATAATAATAGGAACTATGTCCATGGCCTCCCAATATTCTGGATTGCGCACAAATACTTCTTTCAAAATATCAGCAAACACTACGACACTTAATAATATGATACTGCCCAACACTACAAAATAATTGGTAATTTGTGCATATGCCTTTTGAGGATTCTCGGTATTTGAATGGCTGAAGAAGAAAGGTTCTATACCCATCCTGAACGCCGTTGCAAATAAGGTCATGAATAAAGCCAATTTATAACAAGCAGAATACATGCCTACCTCACTTTCGGCAATATCTGCAGGCAATAATCTTTCCAATAAAATTCTATCAAAAACCTCATTAATGGTAAATGCTATTCCAGCAATAAGAACGGGCATTGCATACTTCATCATTTTGTTCCATAAGATTCTATCAAAAACATACTTGGATTTCTGATATAACGGCAACATTAATAAAAGTGTAATGGCACTTGCTATTAAGTTGGATATGAAAATATAGGAAATCTCAAAATTAGGTTTATATATCCCATTAAATAAACCGTCTGGATTTGTTTCGGCTAGTTTAGGAAGCAATAACAAGAAAAATAAATTCAAACCTAGATTAAATGCTACGTTTAAAATCTTGATAATAGCATACTTCATGGGCTTTTCTTTGGCCCGTAGCCATGCAAAGGGAATAATTACCAAGGCATCTAAAGTCAATATTAGAATGGCATACCGAATATACCTTACATCGATATTCGTTAATTGGGCCATGGTATTTTGCAAGGATAATGCAATAATCAAAAAAATCAGGGAAGACCCCAAGATGGAAATTAAAGAAGTGGAAACCACTATTTTTCTATTTTCACCTCCATTATAAAAACGAAAAAAAGCCGTTTCCATACCATACGCCAAAACCACATTGAAAATTGCAAACCAGGCAAAAATCACAGATATCTTTCCATAGCCTGCTGTTTCCAGTACCCCAGTGTACAAGGGCAATAATAGAAATGAAAGCATCCTCGGCAACACAGTTGCCAAACCATATATCGCGGTCTGCTTAAAAAGTTTATTAAAAAGGTTCAACTGAGAGTAATTAGAGTTTAAAAATAGGTATTTAAACTAACGCGTCAAAGAAGGTGGGTTCAATTGGTTTTAGCCAAAAAAAAACCTCACATGATGTGAGGTCTGTCTTTTATTAGGTTTTCACCGTTTTGAAGTAATCAAGATAATCATTCAGATTTAATTATTCAATGCTTCAGCTCCCCCTACTATCTCTAAAATCTCACTAGTAATAGCAGCCTGTCTTGCTTGATTATATGTCAATTTCAATTGGTCTCTTAACTCAGTAGCATTATCTGTAGCTTTATGCATTGCTGTCATACGAGCCCCATGTTCACTGGCAAAAGAATCACGAACTGCTTTGAATAATTGGGTCTTAAGTGATTTTGGTATCAATTGCTCAACAATCTCTACTTCTGAAGGTTCAAAAATATAATCTGTATTTGAACCCTCATTACCTTCAGAAGGTACTATTGGCAAAAACTGCTCTGCCATAACTATTTGGGTAGCAGCGTTTTTGAATTTGTTGTAGACTAATTCTATTCTATCATAAGAACCATCTTTGAACAATTCCATCAATTCCTCAGCAATAATGGCAACATTCTCAAAAGTCAAATGATTAAAAACATCACTGTGATTCGATACTACCGTTGCATTTTTACTTAGGATATCATTTGATTTTTTTCCGATAGCTACAAAATCAACATGTTTGCCTGCGAAAGATTCATTGGTTAGAGAAGCACATTGCTTGATGATATTCGTATTGAAAGCACCACATAATCCACGATTCGAGGTAATAGCAACTACCAATACCTTATTAACAGGACGATTTTCCGCAAAAGTACTTCCAGAATCAGCATCTAAGCTTGCACTTAAGCTCTGTAATAGCTCTGTAAGTTTATCTGCATAAGGCCGCATTGCAGTAATTGCATCTTGAGCCTTCTTTAACTTCGCAGCAGATACCATTTTCATGGCACTGGTAATCTGCATCGTTGAAGAAACCGATGATATTCTATTACGTATTTCCTTTAAATTGGCCATTCTCTCTAATTAAGAATCAAAAACTTATAACTAACTTCTATACTTTCCGGTTATATCTTTACAAACACTCGTTAATGTATCGGTAACCTGATCTGTTAGTTTTCCTGCTTTAAGCAAATCCAACACATCCCTGTGTTTGGCATTCAAGAACTCAATGAAATCGTTTTCAAATTCTTTTACTTTTTCAACAGGAACATCACGTAACAAGTTCTTGGAACCCGTAAAGATAATTGCAACCTGATCTTCAACAGTAAATGGATCGTTCTGTGCTTGTTTTAAGATCTCAACATTACGACGACCTTTTTCGATAACATTCAAGGTAGCTGCATCCAAGTCTGAACCAAACTTGGCAAAAGCCTCTAATTCCCTAAATTGGGCTTGATCTAGTTTTAACGTCCCTGCTACTTTTTTCATTGATTTCACCTGGGCATTACCCCCAACCCTAGATACAGAGATACCAACGTTAATTGCAGGGCGAACCCCTTGGTTAAATAAATCTTGCTCCAAGAATATCTGTCCGTCTGTAATAGAAATTACGTTTGTTGGTATATAGGCAGATACGTCACCAGCTTGAGTTTCAATAATCGGTAATGCTGTCAAAGAACCACCGCCTTTTACCATTGGTTTTAATGGCTCAGGTAAATCATTCATGTTTTTTGCGATATCATCATCCGCAATAACCTTTGCAGCACGCTCTAACAATCTGGAGTGTAGATAGAAAACATCCCCAGGATAAGCCTCACGTCCTGGTGGTCGTCTCAACAATAATGAGATTTCACGATAGGCAACAGCTTGTTTTGAAAGGTCATCATAAATAATCAATGCCGGTCTACCAGTATCTCTAAAGTATTCCCCTATCGCAGCACCTGCAAATGGAGCATAAACCTGCATTGGTGCAGGATCCGATGCATTAGCAGCTACAATTGTAGTATACGCCAAAGCACCTCTATCTTCAAGAACCTTCGCAATATTCGCAACATTGGAAGCTTTTTGACCAATAGCTACATATATACAGTATACAGGCTCACCTGCATCGTAGAACTCTTTTTGGTTAAGAATTGTATCGATACAAACAGTAGTTTTACCTGTTTGACGGTCACCAATCACCAACTCACGTTGTCCACGACCTACAGGAATCATAGCATCAATCGCCTTTATACCCGTTTGTAATGGCTCAGTTACCGGCTGACGGAAAATTACCCCAGGAGCTTTACGCTCTAATGGCATTTCATGCAGCTTACCAGAAATTGCGCCTTTACCGTCTATTGGAGCTCCTAAAGTATCTACTACACGACCTACGATACCCTCACCAACATTTATAGATGCTATTCGTTGTGTACGCTTAACCGTTGAACCTTCTCCTATTTCTTTGGAGTGTCCCAATAGTACAACACCAACATTATCTTCCTCCAGGTTCAAAACGATACCCTCAAGGCCTCCTTCAAACTCAACCAATTCACCATATTCGGCATTGGATAGTCCGTATACCCTTGCAATACCATCACCTACCTGCAATACGGTTCCTACTTCATCCAAAGTAGCGGTTGCGTCAAATCCTGATAATTGTTGCTTTAAAATTGCTGATACTTCAGCGGCTTTTACTCCTGCCATTTGTTTTAGATATAAAGTTTTGGACTCTAAAGTCCTAAAATATATTATAGACTACTTGTAAATTCTCTTTTTAAATTGCTCAATTTATTGGCAACACTAGCATCGAACTGTAAATCGCCTACTCTAAGAACAAATCCGCCAATGATGCTTTCATCGATTTTGTTCTCAATAGTAACCTTGTTACCCGTAATTCTTGTAACCTGTGCCAATACTTTCTTTTCCAAATCCTTGGTTAAAGGAACAGCTGTGGTTACAAAAGCCACATCTTGACCTTTTAATTGTTCGTTAAGAATGATGTATTTCAAAGCAACCTCATTCAGCATACCAACTCTTCTGTTATCTACTAATAGTTTAATCAAACCTTGGGTAATTTCATGGCTTCCTTTAAAAATATTGGAAAGGGCCTTCTTCTTGGCTTCACCTCTGATAATAGGACTTGCCAACATATCTTTTAGTTCTTTACTATCGGAAATGGTACTGACCACTGCGCGCATATCTTTTTCAACTGCATCAGTTGACTTATTATCAACTGCAATATCCAAAATCGCTTTAGCGTATCGTATGGCTGCTCTAGTATCCTTCATTCTTGATTAGTTCAACTTAATGTCACCCAACATATCATCAACCAACTTCAATTGTTTGTCTTTGTTAGATAATTGTTCCCTGATTACTTTCTCAGCGATATCAACAGAAAGTTCAGCTACTTGGTTTTTTATGTCCGCTACTGCAGCTTTCTTTTCACTCTCAATAGTAGCTTGCGCTTGCTTGATCATTTTGTCACCTTCAACTTTGGCCAGCTCTTTCGAGTCGGCAATCAGCCTATCTTTTATCTCACGGGCTTCTTTTAACAATGATTCACGTTCTGCACGCGCTTCTTTCAACAGTTGCTCACTATCAGCAGTAACATTCTGCATTTCTTTTTTGGCATTCTCAGCGGCTGCCAAAGCATCTTTGATACCATCTTCCCTGTCGTTTACCGCATTTAAAATTGGTTTCCAAGCAAATTTCCAAAGCAAGAACAATAAAAGACCAAACAACAAGGTCTGCCAGAAGAACAATCCAATTGAAAACTCGTTTATTAACTTTTCCATTTTTTAAATTTTATACCCTTAATTTTTAAATAGAAACAATAGCTGCAACCAACCGTTACAGCTATTTGTTCTTAAATTTTAGTTTATACTGCAAATAGGGCAGCAAAACCAATTCCTTCAATAAGCGCCGCTGCAATCAACATCGCTGTTTGAATTTTTCCGTAAGCTTCAGGTTGACGGGCAATCGCGTCCATTGCTGAACCACCGATTCTACCAATACCGATACCAACACCGATAACAACCAAACCTGCACCTACCATTACTGGAATTTCCATAATCTATCTAGTTTAAAAATTAAAAATTCAATTCAAAATCCAAAAAGGCGATTAATGCACCAATTCAGGGTCACTCTCATGTTCGTGCTCATGTTCTACGGATGCAAATCCAAAATATAAAGCAGATAACATGGTGAAAATATAAGCTTGTAATAATGCAACCAGTATTTCTATCAATGAAATGGCAAATGCCAATGCAAATGACAATGGGCTGCCCAACCAACTTTTAAAAATGAACATTAAACCTATTAAGCTCATTAAAACGATATGGCCTGCTTGCATATTCGCATACAAACGAATTAATAATGCAAATGGCTTTATGAACAATCCCAACAATTCTATCGGTACCAAAATAATGTACAAAGGTATTTTACCATACCAGGGCAATGAATCGCCTAATGGATTAAATTGGTGCATCCAATAATCTTTTGTCCCAGTAAAATTTGTAATCAAAAATGTCATTATCGCCAAAGAAAAGGTTATGGCTATATTTCCTGTTACATTAATCCCTAAAGGTGTCAAACCGAACATATTCAAAAACCATATAAAGAAAAATATGGTCAATAAAAATGGCATATACTTTCTGTATCTTTTCTCCCCGATATTTGGTCTTGCGATATCATCTCTGATGTATAATACAATAGGTTCGAAAAAACGACCCATGCCCGTTGGCACGCCATTGTTTTTGGCGTAGGATTTGGCCAAGCTCGTAAACAACCAAAGCATTAACAACCCAGTGAATATTATCATAACCACATTTTTTGTAATAGAAAAATCAATGGGTTTAACATTAGTGGCGTGATGGTCTTCATCGTAGTTGATGGTCCCTTCAGCATCGGTTTTATAAATTTTACTATGGTATAATTTGTAATAATTATCATCTACCTCAGCTGTAGTTTCGCCATGATGGAATTTGGAAGATGAAAATACCTGTATTCCATTGTCCCATAAAATTACAGGTAACGGAGAGCCAACGTAAATATGTTCACCTGCATCATTGGTATATGAAAACAATGAAAAATCGTGTGAATCCTGTAAATGGTGGCTTATATATTCCTTGATTTCGGTCTTGAGATCCTTTTTTGGCTCATCGGAAGCAGCCTCTTTTACATTTGCGAAAGAACTGTTGCTGAGAAGTAGCACAGCGGCCAAAAGAATTTTCAATAAAAATGGTTTACGCATATCGCTTAAAAATATCGGTCTCTAAAAATCGCTGCAAATGTAAGCTATTCTCCTAAAAAGAAAAAAGCATTTTAGAGTTTATTTTAAGGGATTAAAGTAAGATAACAGAATGCCAAATTCAATACAGTTTTTTAAGCATTTTAGCAGTGAAAACCGTTTCGATAATCAACGAGATTCCATAGGGTATAAAAAAGGAGGCAAATTCCAATCGGCTCATTTCTCCATCGGCTTTAAAAGCCGGATAAAACAACAGGAAGAAAAAGATGAATTTCAAGAAACTACCGCCCATAAAAAGAAAGCCAATCTGGTTTTTCAATTTACCTCTAAAAATATAAAGGGCAACAAAAATAGTCGCTGCAAGAATACTATTCACCACATAGGAAAGGACTATTAAATTGTCAAATTGAGGCAGTCCTTTGTAATTAAGAACAGCAATATGAAGTACAAAGACAATGCCTAATGAAAGAATCAAAAGAATAAGGAATTGAACAATAGGATTGATCTTGGCCACTAGTATTCTATTTTTTTAAGCTGTCGCAAAACTACCCAAATAGAAATTGCCACACCAAAAAGTGTGGCAATTGCCGTAAATATTCTTTTGTCCGTTTGATAGTGTTCATCGAGCCATATACCCCCTTTGGCCGCCAAAAATATTATGGCGCCCATCTCAAAGGCAATACCCGAAAGCATTGCAACATTTTTAAGATTGTTCTTTTTATTAGGAGGCTTTTGCTGGGCCATTGTTGCTTGAAGCACTACTACCTATAGTTGATTTAAATCCGCCGGAGTTACTCGTTGATGTAACCGCAGGATTCCCGCTTTTAAACGAACCGCTTTTACCTTTCATGGTACAAGAAGCATTGAAAGTAGCACCTGGTTCTACTGCCAATTTGGTTACCGAAACGGTGCCTTCAATCACAGCGGACGCTTTTAAGGATAGTAAATCTGATACTAAAAGCTCACCATTAAAATTACCTTCGATATCAGCATTTACACATTCCACTTTACCGTGAATGTAGCCATCTTTACCAATGACCACCTTACCTGAAGTTGTAACGTTACCGTCTAATTTTCCGTCGATTCGGAAATCAGCTTCGGATACGATATCTCCTTTGATTTTTGTGTTTTTTTCGATTCTGTTGGGTTGTCCGCCTAATTCATTCATAGTTCTAGGTTTTTGTTTGTCTGAAAACATGTTTATGGTTTTGGGGTTAAAACGTAATTCTTATAATCTAATAGGTTTTTGTGTACTTGTATGATTTTATAGTTGGAAGATAAAATTACAAAATTCTCTTTGCTAACCTTGTAATCCCTGTTAATTTTTATTAGTTCGGAGTAACCCAAAGCATGTTCCTTTGATTTAAAACCATGAACTACAATAAATTGATCTTCAAGGTTATAGATGTCTTTTGAAACGATATTCCCATATTTTAAATCCTTGATGGATTTCTCCAAGAGTTCCTTCAACTTTAAAGCCTCCTGATTGTTATGCCTTTTGAAAGGAAAGACCACTTTCCAATTACCTGTTCCCGTAGAACCCTTTTCCGATGAGAACTCCTTGGGTTCCAATTTGGGTAATTGCTCAGCCACCATTTGCTCTGCTTTTTTCCCTTCCGGATTGTTAGGATAGGTCAAAGCCACGTAATTCAACGCTTCCTTGAAGTCGTTGAAGCCTTGCAATCTTCCAATAGCGTTAGCCTTCAGCATTTCAAATTTTGGTACGATTGGGTCACCAGTATACTTGCTTATACTTTCCTCAGTCGCAGTTATCACTTTTAAGAATTCCTGCTCTTGAAACATTCTATAAAGCTTAACGTACTGTGCATCCGGACTATCTGAGATACCAGCCAATACAGCCGCAGGATTCAATAAAATTTCTGCATACCGCGAATCGGAATGGTTTTTAATGATATCATCCTTCATATTTGACCCAAGCGGACTACCTTCTTCCTCGTAAATTTTGTATAAATTGTACTTGGATGGAAGGATCAAACGTTCCTCTGGGTTCGATTTTAAAACCTCTTCCAACTTGCCGGAAGCCAATAGGTTTTCCTTGAATTTTTCCTTATAAATTAAACCTAACTGATAATTGGCAAAATTCCGTTCTGTCTTTAGATTGTCTATAATCGCAACGTCAGTAGGAATCCTATCCATATAAAAATCCAATGAAAACATCTCATCGTCTGTCGGGTCAACTTCTTGATCGCTGACATCAGCAATAACTCCCCCATTTTCATCGGCTATTGAGATGGTGTTTTTATTAGACCATCGCCAATCATCTTCAAGCGTGCGGTTTCCCCATTTGTTGGTAAAGTCATTCTTGCCATAGCCAAGACTTGTGATATTATAAAAATAGAACTTGCCTTTGTTTTCTTTTCCTCCCTTACTTTCTGCAAAGGCAGCAAAACCATCGGTTATACGTTCAACTTCTTTTTTCTGGGCTTCTTCTTTGGCCTTCTTTAAAGCATCGATATGGGCTTCGAAAAAAGCAATCTGCTTATCCTTTGGCAAATCGTAAAGGGTAATTACACTATCGGCATATTGAACAATATCCTCATATTTGATCACATCTTCCAGATTATCAAGCTTCTTTTTAATGGATCTATATTTTTTTGTGTTTTCAGGAAGATTGGTCACAACGCTGTCATAATATGACCCCGCTGCTTTATATTCGTTGCTGTCAAAATTATACACAGCCAAATTCTCATAATTCAGGGCATTGAGTTTGGGCTCGTTCTGCGTAGCACGTAACGATTTATTGAAATATACCAAGGCCAAACTATCAGATGCATTCTCTAGATGATACTCGGCCACTTGGCGATAGATCTTATCTAAAAAAGGCCTGTTTTCCCTATTCTCTTCAAGTTCTGTCAGGTATTCCAATAATTCGATGCTGTTTTCATCGGTCAGCTCCGTATTTTTTATTTTTTGTAAGTGGGCATTGATCATATAAACACGAGGAGATTTTCGGTTTAACCCAATCACCTTATCAAATGCATAACCTGCACTGTCTTTATGTTGCAGTTGATTGTACAGCTGGCCAATGATGTAATAGTAACGCCCTTTTTCAGGATTCTTTTTGGTATAGTACGAAGCAACCTTAAGATGTTGTATGGCAGTATCAGTTACTTTTAGATTAATATAGGCTTGTGCCAACATGGCCCTTGCATCTGCATATTCCTGATCTTTTAAATTTTCAAACTTCATCAAGCGTTTCAAGTTCTTGATGGCAAGCTCGTCGTTTTCTAGACGGATATTCACTTTCTCCCTCCAGATATTTGCCTCATTCAACTTATCACTTTCATTATACTTTCGCAACACATAATTAAATGCCTCTAAAGCCGGAATATATCGCTGGTCAAAATATCTTGCCTTTCCGAGAAGTAAAAAAGCCTCATCAGTCTGCGGATTGCGTTCTTCCTCTTTAATATCCATACTGTGTTTTTGTATGGCCTTTGTGGCTTTCTCCTCGGCAATTATAAAATTAGGGTTGTTGTCTTCGGAATCGAGTTTAATATTCTCTGTAACTTCCAATCGCTCAATGGGCAGAATGTCCCAATAATCGTCTTGGTAATTTGCATTGAGTTCTTCCCTGCCCTGTTCAAAGGCAATATCACCATTGTACAAGGTATTGTACTTGGTATTCATCGCATGCCAATTTCTGTTTAGAAATGCGTCCTTTTTTGTGGAACAGGCACTTAAAATAAGACCTGCTAAAACAGCGGTTAAGATGATTTTATATTGAAGCTTCAAAATTCTTTGTATTCGTACACATTGTTAACTGAAAAACAGCGGGAATATTATGTAGTTTATCGATAAAATGCAGATTTTATCAGACTGCCCATTATCCGAAGATCGAAGTATATACAATGAATTGAGAAAATTTGGCGGTTTTTAGGTCCAGATTTATTCTTGTTCTGTAGCAACCGGACTTCCGGCAAAGAAGATTTCCAATTCTTGCAACGTTTCGGCAGAGGTCTGAATATCTTTTACGATTTCGCCTTTATTCAAAACCACAATACGTTCACATACTTCAGTAACGTGCATAAGGTCGTGGCTTGAAACCAAAACCGTAACTCCATGCTTAGATGCTAAATTTTTTATGATCGCCTTTAATCGTATTTGGGTCGTGGGGTCCAAATTGGCAAAAGGCTCATCTAAAATGATAACTTCAGGATTGCCAATAAAAGATGCCACAATACCTGCCTTCTTTTGATTTCCTTTGGAAAGGTCCCTCAAAAACTTTTTTTGGTTCAATATTTCACCATGGAACAGTTCTTCAAAATTAGAAAGTAAAGAGTCTACATCGGCCTTGTTCTGACCACGGAGCTCACCAATAAAATAAAAGTATTCTTCTGGGGTCAAGTAGCCTATTAAAAAAGATTCGTCAATAAAAGAAGAGGTGAATGGTTTCCAATCTTCACTGGTATTCACTTGTACATCATTATTGATGATATGCCCGGTTGTTGGTTGAATTAAATCCAACATTAAACTAAAAAAAGTGGTTTTGCCTGCACCATTATTACCCACCAAACCGAAACTCTGGCCTTTTGGAATATCTAGATGTTCTATATTCAAAACCATTTGGTTGCCGTACTTTTTTGTCAAATCTTGTGTTGTGATCATAATGCAAATTCTAGTTTCTAATTCGAGTTTCCGTTTGAACGCTATCGAAAATTTTTCGTGTTCCCAAGCATTTCAACAAAGCTTGTACTGAGCACAGTCGAAGTACTCAATGTGATACTATTTATTAACTATTCTGTTCTTTAAAACCGGCTATCATACCGTATTTCTTTTTTCTATAGGCTTCGGTGACTTTATCTAATAGTAGCTTTCTAAAAGCGAAACCTATAATTCCCATAACAGCTAGAACCGATATGGCCGCTTCAAAGGAAATCAACATCTTTAACCCAAAATATATGAGGGAGGGCACTACCATAAGGGGTAGCAATACCAAAAACTGGGTAGCACTGGTTCCTTGCATATTGCCAATTGCACTTTTGGTAAGGTCTATTCGTTTTTTATTGAAAGATCCAAAAAACAATATCACAGGTACGTTTACCCCCAAGTTATACAGGGCGCAACTGAAATTAATTGCAAGGGCCTTCCACCCGAAATATACATAGGGTATTGACAGCAAGAACATAACCACGACACTAACATAGATAAGTCCCGCCTTTGATTCAAGGTACTTTCGAAGCGGAATATTTTGGGACATCATCATACCGAAGTATTCACTGTCCCATGCCGGTATAAATTGACCAAAATTCGATAAGAAAATCCCGGTCATAAAAATACCGACAAATAGATAAATGGTACTTGTTTCACCGTAGTCATCCATTCCATAAAAAATCAATCCATAAAAAATCATGGCCAGAGATATAAACACCTGCATTTTGGTGCGCTTGTTTCTCCAGATCAATTTTAAATCCAACTGAAGAAAGGGAGCAATATCGCCAAAGCGATTGGTCCATGACAAATCGGAAGTCACTGCCTCTTGAGTCTTCTTTTTAAGAGAAGCGTCTAGGTATAGCCTTTTTCTTAAGAAGTTATAATTAATTAGATAGGTACCTATAGCCAACCCCAATGGTATCAACGCCAAAATAGGATTTTGGTACAAACTGTAAAACAGTTTACCGGCATATTCCTTAACAGGGAGAGTATTGAAATACTCCAATCCGTAAAGAGCCAAAATAAGCGTGCCTAAAATTATTAAAACCTTATCGCTCTTGTTGATAATGAAATTGGTATAGTTGATTGTGAGTACCATACAGACGACTGCAAATAACCAAACCAAAACGTTCAGTGGTGGATAGCCCTGTGCCAATAATACTATTGAAAAAGGCACGGCAATAAACAGTGCCATAAAGTTGTACCCTGAGAATCCGGATTTTGCGAGAATATAATGGGTTATACTGCTCTTTTTGATAGGGTTGATCAGCATGGGTTTAACATCCATTACCGGTAATTTTTGCATAAAATATCGTACGAATAACTCTATCAGAACCCAAAACAGCATATAGCCACTAAGGGAGAACATAGGGTCAACATCGGGGTAGATTTTTTTTAGAATAAAAAAGAGGGCCACGCCTAGTCCTGCGAAAGAGACCATCATATAAAC
>RCNC010000453.1_pt1 | contig 26047 bp, 24 predicted proteins | sample 2041301 | NCBI WGS metagenome assembly RCNC01 (sample SAMN09708231, study PRJNA481090) | Marine sediment metagenome, whole genome shotgun sequencing project. | biome: marine sediment; feature: ocean; material: sediment; isolation source: Sewage treatment plant 13A marine sediment (STP13A) ... | reverse complement strand
GAAACAATCGCGCCGCTATTTGAAATGACGTGCTAATGGAGACACGCCGCTCTTGCGCATCCCTGCGCCCGCGGCGTACCGTTCATCCTGAACATAAAAAAAAGGCCGGCAAGAATGCCGGCCTAAATTTCCCACTAGGGGAGAGGGGCTAGCTATTTAGCTGCTTTGGCGACTGGCTTTTTAGTAGTCGCTTTTTTAACAGCTGGCTTTCTGGCTGCTGGCTTTTTGGCAACAGCTTTAGCCGGTTTAGCGGGCTTGGACATCGCGGTGACCTTGTTTGACAGGGTCTGTACGCGTGCTGACAGTTTGTTTACGTCGTCAGCAGTTGGAACACCCAACTGACCCAGAACACGCGCTACACGATCTTCAAAGATATTTTCCAGTTTGTCCCAGTTATCAACGGCCTGCTTACGAACTGCACCAACCTTTGATTCGACTTCGGCTGTGATATCGCCTACAGCGCTTTCAGCAACGTCGCGGGTCTTCTTCTCCAGTTTGGCACCTTCAGCAACCAGTTTTTCAAACAGTTTGTTTCCCTGTTCGATGATCTTGCCGCTTTCTTCCTGTGCAAAAGAAAATGCACCGAGGCCTGCGAGCCAGATTTCACGTGCTGAATCAACAACAGGTGCTGCCATATTGCTTGCTGCAGGTTTCGCCTGGACTTTCTTCTTCATGACTTTCTTTTTCAGTGTCTTCTTAACCATTTCAAACTCCTTACTTGTAAGTATTAATATGTGATGTGCGTATGTTAGATCCATTAATTAGAGCAAACACCCTAGAAACCTGGTACTAGCTTGCCGTCTCGGGCTTGCTGGCTGGTTTCATCTTGGCGATGGCATTGGCAGCTTTCTTCTTTTCAGCTACCGTCATGGTCGTCTTGGCCTTGGTTGCTACGGTCTTTTTAGCCGCGGCTTTTCTCGGTGCAGGTTTCGGTTTGGCATTCGCCTTCAACTGTTTCTCAAGGGCAGCCACTTGCGTAGAGAGCTTTTTCAACTCGGCAGCCAGTTGACTGATGTCACCGGTGCTCGGAATATTGAGACTACCCACAACTTTCGTTACGCGTGCTTCAACCACACTTTCCAGCTTGCCCCAGTTCTCGCTGACCTGGTTGGATACGTCCTGTACCCCTGAGTGCAGCTTGCCAAGTTCATCATTGGTAGTGGCTTCAAATTTGCCAAAAACAGCTGCGACACGTTTTTCAAACGAACTTTCCAATTTTGCCAGGCTGTCCATCGCATCTGAGGATATCTTTTGCACACTCTCCGTCAGTTCGCTCAAATCCTTGGCAGACGGAACATGCAGTTTTTTCAGTGCATCGGATACACGTTTTTCAAACAGGCCTTCAAATTCTTTCCAGCTATTCGTGGCTTTGCGGCCCATGCTCTGCACACGGCCTGAGAGCTTGTTCAGATCTTTCGTGCTTGGAATACCAAGACGCTCGAGCGTACCGGAAACGCGCTCATCAAATACGTGACCGAGACTATCCCAGTTTTCATTGGCCTGATGACGCACATCTTCGAATTTCTCTTCAATTTCAGACTTGATGTCATCGACTGCGGTTTCAGCGACATCGATAGATTTTTTCTCAAACTTGGCGCCTTCAGCCACCAGCTTGTCAAAAAACTTGCCGCTTTCCTCAATTAGTTTTTCACTTTCCTGCTGTGCCACAGAAAAGACGCCAAGACCTGCAAACAGCAATTCCTTTGCAGAATCAATAACGGGTGATGCGAGAGTATTCTTTGCAGGCTTTGCCTGTACTTTCTTTTTCAGTGTCTTGCTAACCATCTTGATCTCCTTTGATTCAGTATGGATTGATAATTGATGGCGCTATGGTAGGCTCAATATTTAGAGTAAACACACTAGAAGCCACAGAGCGATTTAATTATGTCCAAATGGAACAGTTTCCCCGATGCCAACTCTGCTTTTGAATATGCAGGCAGCGACTTACTTGATTCATGGTCTGATCTGCACCGGGGGGATTGTGTTACGTTCCCGGATGCAGACTGGGTACAGCAAACTCTTGAGCAGGCACCGGATGCGGCGCCGGAGTCATTTGACGGTGACGTTTCAGCACTGGCCACCATCATCCAGGATGCCTGGCGTTGTTTTCATTCTGGTGATTTTCAGCAGGCTACCGAGTTGGCCGACCAGTGTGGTTACCTGGCACATGCCGTAGCCAACAAGGCCACGGGGATTTATGCAACCTATCTCGAACCCGATGAAGCAAAACAACAGGCTTTGTTTCTGTCAGCAGTAGAGCGCGCCGAAGCCGCCATCGAGGTTTTACCTGACGATCCAAACAGTCATTATTTCCGTGCTTTCAACCTGGGACGTTACAGCCAGAGCATTTCCATCGTGAAGGCCCTGAGCCAGGGTATCGGTGGCAAGACCCAAACGAGCCTACAAAATGCCCTTGACCTGGAACCTGACCATGCCGAGGCCAGTACCGCAATGGGTATGTACCACGCTGAGATCGTTAACAAGGTTGGCAAAATGCTCGGCAAAATGACCTACGGGGCAAGTGCTGGTAAGGCGCTTGCACACTTTGATCGCGGACTGGAGTTAACACCAGGATCACCAATTGCACACATTGAATACGGCAATGGGCTTTATCTGCTGTTTGAAGATGACCGGATCGATGAAGTTTCGGATTTGTATGTCAAGGCAAGCGAAATGGAACCCATGGATGCGATGGAAAAACTGGACATAGAATCAGCCCTCGCAGAGTTGGAGTGAGCCGTGGACAACCCGTGGGTAACAAGTTACCCACCCTACGGTTCACTCGATTGGTGAATTATCCAGCAGGTTTTTGGCATCTTGTACACTGGGCCGGCCTTCCAGTGGCAACATCATGCCCAGGTAGAGAAGTTTCTCGAACTCTTTTTTAAAGCGTGTAATAACAGCTGATGGTTCCGCCAACAGACGATGGTCGCTGATCAGACCAAAAAAGACCTTGCCGTTGTAGCTCAGTATGCTGATACCCATACCAATATTGCCGTTTTGAGGCACCCAGAACATCATTTCCTTCATTTCTGACCCAGCCAGGTACAAAGGTTGCTGTGGTCCCGGGACATTGGTCAGTACTGCAGTTGCTTTGTGACTGAGCATGTCCAGTACCGGCTTCTGTACAGCCGATGGACCCATACCAAGTGCTGCCAGAAAACCCAGTGTCACAGCAGCCTGCTTGGAAGACTTCAGCTCGTTCATACGGTCATTGACGGCATACAGGCGTTCCAGCGGATTGTCCTTACCCAGTGGTAACGACAGGAATACCAGGCCAAAGTGGTTACCAAGTTCCTCAGCATGTTCTAATGGACGCAGGTTAACCGGTACGGTCACACGTATATCCTGCAGTTCCTCGGGATCATCACCGACAGATATCATGTATTCCCTGAGTGCACCGGTCACCGCTGCAATCAGCGCATCATTGACGGTACACCCAAACGCCTTGCTGACAGCCTTGACTTCATTCAGATCAAGCGGTTCTGCCCAGGCTACCTGCTTACGGGTGCCCAGTCGCCCCTTGAAACGGGTAACAGGATCATTCTCGAGGGTCAGCGAATGCGCCAGTTCACGGACAATTTCACCTGCCTCCGCGGCATAGTTACTTGCAATCGCCGGGTTCTCCAGCATCTTGCTGCCTTCCTGAATCAGCCGCGAACCAAGGTGTGCCGCGAAACCCAGACCTTCACGGGCCGGATCAAGCAGACGCTGAAATACCCTCGACTCTTCCGCCCTGCGTTTTTTCCATACATCCGGTTTTCTTGCGGATGGCCGACCCTCGGGTGTCGGGTCTGTTAACGACAAAAATACCTGCACCAGTGCAATACCATCGGCAATACAGTGGTGAATACGTATGAGAATGACCGGCCCATCCACGTAGTTTTCAACCACGTAAAGCTGCCACAATGGTTTCGTTGTATCCAGGGGTGTGCTGGCCAGTTGTGATACCAGCAACTCAAGCTCTTCCTGATCCGCTGCACCCGGCAAGGCCGTGCGTCGAACATGACAACGAATGTCAAAATCCTCGTCTATAACCCAGTAAGCCCCTCTCGTAGTATCTACGGCCTTTTGACGGAAGCGTCTGAAAGTGAGAAAACGCTGTTCAATGGTTTTGAGCAGGCTCTCGTATGCCAGGTTCTCATCCATCATGATGACCCCGTTGATCATCATCAGGTTGGTAGGCTGCTCCATACGCAGCCAGGCCGTGTCGACCTTGGACATCGGCTCTCTAATAAGTTCTTCAGTCATTTTTTTGAACTCCTGATGCCGATTAAACCCGCTATATTCCGTGAACTATTTTAGCTTTAAAATAGGGTGTCTAAATACTGATTTTACTTTGTTTCCGGGAGTAAGCAATGTATCTCTTGAATTGGCTTGTTTTGCTCGTCCTCTTAATATGGGCTTTCGAGCGGTTTTATTTACGTGGCCGACGCGTCCCTGACTATCCACTCCCTGATGACCCCAGTGCCGTACAGCACTTTACACGGCCCGAAGGCCCGGGACCTGAATCCCAGGAAGTGGTGAAAAAAGTCAGGGAACTGATTCTGCGGATTCTGATTAGTATTAAGAAAGACAGTCACCAGGCGGCACGCCGGATCTTCGACTCCATTAGCGATGGCAATGAATACGATTGTGATTTTATCCCCGTCGATGCCGGTGGTGTACCTGCCGAATGGGTGTTGGCGCCGGGAGCCGACAAATCCAGGCGAGTGCTCTATATTCATGGTGGTGGATTTGCCATGGGTAGTCCGAAAAGCCACCGCACCATGACCAGCAAGTTTTCTGAAATCAGCCGCAGCGCCGTACTGGCGATCGATTACCGTCTGATACCCGAGCACCGGCACAAAGACTGTGTTGAAGACTGCCGCACTGCGTACCAGTGGATTCTTGAGAATGGACCGGATGGTCCCTCAAAACTCCGGCAGTTATTCATCGGCGGTGATTCTGCCGGTGGCAACCTGTCATTGTCGTTGATCGCCTGGATACGGGATCACAAGCTGCGGGTGCCCGAAGCTGTGGTTGCTTTGTCGCCCTTAACCGATATCACTTTCTCCGGTGCCAGTCTACGGGACAACGTAACCACCGACGTTATGCTTAAACCCTTTATGCAGACTCTCAACGCAATACCACCATTTATCAGGAGTTGGTGGGTGGTCTGGACATACAAGGTAAGGCCTTCAAGCCCCACCGCCTCACCCCTGCTCGGTGATCTTTCAGGTCTGCCGCCAACCCTGGTCCAGGCTAGCGAGGCCGAGATGTTACTGGATGATGCCCGCCGTTACGTCTACAAGGCCTGCGCCTCAGATTCACCTGCAAAATTACAAACCTGGGCAGACATGGTGCATATGTGGCAAATATTTGATCCGCATTTGCCGCAGGCCAGGGAAGCCTGGATTGAGATTAAAAGGTTTTTGGAGGAACACATGTAGGGTGGGTAACTTGTTACCCACGTTTTTTAAATATCCGAGCCGTTCTTATTACCACGTGGGTAACGAGTTACACGCCCCGTAGGGTGCGTAATTTATTACGCACGGGAGCAGGTACAATTGGACGGTAAATCGTGGGTAACAAGTTACCCACCCTACGTCGGTTATGTAATTAATCACCCACGGGAACGGAATCATCGATTGGATCTTGATGGATCATCACCTCTGCACCGGGTAAGACTGCCATGATCTCCGCTTCCACCTGATCAGCTATTTCGTGCGCCCTTTTCAAAGACATGTTTTCGTTCAGCTCCAGGTGTAATTGCACAAATCGTGTCTGTCCCGACTGGCGTGTGCGGGTTTCGTGGGTGCCTGTGACTTCGGGGTGACTCATGGCGATTGCCTGTATCTGATCGAGTATTTCATCGGGTAGTTCCCGATCCATGAGCTGTTGAAACGCTTCATGACCGATCTGAAAAGCACTGTAAAAAATGTAAATGGCGACCCCAATGGCAAATACGGGATCGGCCCATTCCCAACCCAGCGTGGACAGATACAGTGCCACCAAAATACACATATTCGTCAAAAGGTCGGTCAGATAATGCAGCGAATCTGCACGGATGGCGGTTGAATCGGTTTTCTGAATCACGTAACGCTGAATGGCCAGCAACACGAGTGTCAGGACAATGGCAAGAACCATTACACCGACACCAATACCAACCTGCTCAATCGCGTGACCATGACGCAGGCGATCAACAGCATGAAAGACCAGGAAAATCGCAGAACCTGCAATAAAGGCAGCCTGGGCAAGACCGGCCATTGGTTCAGCCTTGCCATGCCCAAAACGATGTTGCTCATCGGCAGGCTGTAAGGAATAACGGATAGCAAACAGGTTGATCAACGATGCGATACTGTCCATGACCGAATCAACCAACGAGGCCAGCAACCCAACGGATCCGGTTACATACCAGGCAATCAGTTTGGCAACAATCAGGAAACCTGCAGTGATGACCGAAGCCACACTGGCCAGTTTCAGCAGGCCGGCACGGTCTAGTGGCTGTCTGGTCTCTTTCATCTCAGTGCTGATACCTGGCTAATTAATCGCATACGTCCTGCCAATATAACCTTCTCGGACAGGCTCCTAGCCTCTGACTTCCAGGGGATTTTCCGTGCCATGTACCAACCAGTCCGGGTACCAGCTACGGAATAACGGCTTCATACAGAAGGACGGTTTGAACCGTTTCCAGGCTCCTTCCGGTTGCGCCAGACGATCGGCCAGTGCGATCAAAACCCTGGGATTAAACCCCAGCCCCAAGTGCGCGCCGCCGACATGGATATTTTCTACATCGTAGCGATCTGAAAGCTCCACCGTTGACTGCCAGGCAACAACTCCATCACCACGGGTATAAAGCGCGGTGGTCGGCACGGGTGGCGCGTGCGCCATGTTCTGCAGAAACGAATTTGGCATTTCATCGTAGGGCACTTCGGTAAACATGTTGAAAATCTTATGTACATTGCTGGAGCTTGGGTGCCCGCGGAAGGGGCTGCCCATGGAAACGACCTGACGGACAATATCGGGCATCTCACGTGCAAGCTCACGCGCATAGACACCACCGAGACTCCAGCCAACCAGGCTGATCTTCTCGCCGTAGCGCTCAACCAACTCGGTCACCCGGTCACGCATGCCATAGTGCAATTTATAGCTATAACCCATGTTATAGCCCAGTTTCCAACGATGGGAGCGGTAACCCAGGTCCGCCAGGTATTGACGCAGAGGCTGGGTGGAGCGTGAACTGGCAAGAAAACCCGGGAAAACCAATACCGGGTGGTTGTCACCCTGGGGTAACAACTTCTTCAGACCCAACATCGGTATCATGGCGGCCGCGTCATATACTGCCCTGCCCTCCAGCATCAACAACAACTTGGAAGGCCGATGTGAATGGTCAATGAGATCTGTTTTCCTGGCCTTTTTCACTAGCTATATGTCCTCAAGTGATTCAATCGCTTCATCCAGTGCCTTGTTGGCATCGTGAAACGCCTTCAGTGCGGCCTTTGGGTTATCCGGCTTTTCTTTCTTCACCGGAGCATCAAAAACCAGTTTGGCCGTGTCTGCCTGGCTGATTGCCAATTCCAGTTCATCCAAAGAACTGGCAAAACATTCTGCCATATTGTCGGGGTCGGGTACGATTTGTTCACAGGAACTGATACCGATCGATATTCTCCCACAATAACTGACAACCACCAGGATCAAACCCAGGCCGTCGAGGATTGGGGCCATCCCGAAGGCGCTGTGAACGCGCGCCCCGGCAGCGTAAAGCGGCACTGGCGGACCGGGAACATTGGTTATCGTCACGTTGAAAAACGGCCGGTGGTGACCACCGAGACGTGTCCGCGTATAAACACGTGCCGCCGCAGCAAGTGTTTCTGACGGCAGAAATTCGGTGATCTTATTGGCCGGCAAGGCACTGGCATGCACTTTTGACCTTTGTGTACTCGCCCTGATGTGAGCCAGCCTGACGAGTGCATCATCAATATCAGTTGCGAGACTGACCAGCATGGCTGAAACCTGGTTGCCGACACCTTCTTCCTCGCCACGAACAGATATCGGTGCCATCGCCACCAGTGGCTTGCTTGGCAATTCACCCCTTTCTGACAGGTATTTACGCAGCCCACCGGCGCAGACGGCAAGAACGACATCATTTACAGTAACACCGGGTATGGCTTTACGGATGGCCCTGATACGCTCAAACTCAAAGTTCTTTCCCCAGAATGTTCTTGCCGAGTTAATTGGCTGGTTGAAAAAACTCGTAGGCGCGCTCAGTAACCTGGGGGGTGGTTCAATTTTGTTAAGCTCCTTGTCACCAAGCAGTTTTACCGCATCAACCGCGACCTTGCCAACAAAACCCGCCAAATCAACCGCCTTGTGGCCAGCTTTAGACCAGGAACGGCTAATGACACCCAATGTGGATGGAAATTCTTCCGGTTCCCAGCTATCCATACCGTCAACTTTCCGGGGCTTGGGGGTCATGTCCAGTAACGCAGTCATCATCTCGGTACTGGCCTTACCATCCACCGCTGCGTGATGGACCCGGGTAATCAGGGCAAAAGAATTTTTTGAAATACCGGGAATGTTATTGAGCCCCGTTACAAAAGTGATATCCCACAGGGGGCGATCACGATCCAGCATATGATTCCAGGTTTCTGCTGCCAACTGCATCAGTTCTGTCATGCCACCCGGTTCTGGCAAGCATACACGCGGCAAATGTTTGCGCAGGTCAAAATCAGGATCCCTGATCCAGTAGGGAAATGACAGATCCATCAGCGTCTCCACGAGGCGCCGGCGAAACACCTCGGAGAGTTTCAGACGGCTTCCTACCACTGAAAACCAGGATTCGTAGGAAAAGCTCTTCGGGGTATCACTGGCATCAATGACATACACACCACCGATGGTCATCGGGCTGTGCTCGCTTTCGAGATAAATAAAAGTGGCATCCAATGCAGAGAGCATTTCCATATAAATTTATCCTTTTACGGTCCTCTTTTAGCCAGTATTCAATTTAGAAACTCGAACCTGGCAGAGACAGAAACTCGATCTCTTCAGCGGTCGATTGCCTTCCAAGAATATCGTTCCGGTGTGGGAAACGGCCAAACTTCTCAATGATCTTTTTGTGACTAAGCTCAAAATCCAGGTTGCTCTGAATGCTATTATTTCGATAGAGCTCAACAGCGATTTCATGGATCTGCAAAGACTCGCTGTGCATGAAAGGCATATACAGAAAACTTCTTTGCAACGACGTCAAGGCCTGGTCCGCCCCGCAGGAAATGGCTTCTTGTGACAAGGTCAGTGACATGGGGTCAGTCGCAAAGGCCAGGGACGTGTCCCTGAACATGTTGCGTGAAAACTGATCGAGAACGATAATTTCAGCCAGTCTGCCCTCAGGGTGTTTGCGCCATTCAAACAGTTCACAACGACTGGCCCGGCTATGCAATTCTGAAAACCGCTCTACTAACAGTGCATCAAAAGCCTTGTCCTTTTTCCACCACTGCTCAGGTTTGGTTTCTTCGAACCAGAAATTTATTATTTGATGACACATTGGCTTAAAACAGCTCAATTTCAAAAATTAAGGCGGCATTGGGAGGTATCGTCGCGGTACCTTTTTCACCATAGGCAAGTTCCGGTGGAATCAGGAAAACATAAACACTGCCGCCTGGCATGAGTTGGAGACCCTCTTTCCAGCCTTTAATGACGCTTTTCAAACTAAATTCAGACGGTTCGTCGCCGTCGTACGAAGTATCAACTGTAACTCCATTAAGCAACAGACCACGGTAGTGCACTGTCACTTTACTGCTGGACTTGGGTTTACGGCCTCTTCCAGCATACAGAACCTTATACTGGAGACCCGACTCAGTTTCGATGGCCTCTTTGTCAATTTTATTCCAGTACTGCAAACCGGCTTGACCTGCTGATGTCTCGTCACTTTTCTGGTCCTGCGCCAATACGTCAGAAGCGATTAACAGGGCCATGACTATGATGACCGTTAGCTGGCCTATAAATCTGAGTCGCATAATTGTCTCCTTATCTACAAGGGCTTCGCGATACCCCTGCAGTTCATTGGGTAATATACTAAAGTTAATATTAACGGAGGTGTACAAAATGTCCTGCAACCCTGAACTACATTATCACGTACTGAAATGAGTACCGAGCAAAAAGTACTTTACCTGGTGCGTCATGCAAAATCGTCCTGGAATGACGCTTCGCTTTCCGATATGCAAAGACCACTGAACAAACGGGGACGCCGTAGCGCACCGGAAATGGGAATGCGGATGGTGGCACAGGGCCACAGACCCGACCTGATCATATCGAGTCCGGCCAAACGCGCAAGGTTGACCGCAAGGAAAATCGCCAGGGAACTGGGGTTTGATAAATCAGATATTGAGACCGATGCAGATCTCTATTTTGCAGGTATACGCAGCATGCTTAACGTACTGGAAGTGTTGGACGACGACTACCAAAAGGTGATGATCGTCGGGCATAACCCTTCGATGACGAATTTTTTGAATATGTTGTGCAGCACATCAGTGGTCAATATGCCGACATGCGCGATCGCAGTGGTTGGTTTCGAGATAGCAAGCTGGGGTGACCTGGCCCTGGCAGAAGGAGAGTTATTAGGTTATGACTATCCCAAGGGGCCTGGAGATTTTACTGAAGGCCTTGCGGATCAATAAAGCAGGCTAAAGGTCGAATCCTTTCAGCTTTTCAATTTCTGTCGCCCAGGCCAGCAAGACCTCGTCTTCATGCCACTTGCCGATAAGCTGCAGGCCAAAGGGCAATCCAGCTTCATCTTTCCCTGAGGGCAGGTTAAGTGCCGGTAAGCCACCATGGGTCCAGGGTAAGTTCATAATGGCATCGCCGGTACTTTCCAGCCCCTTTGGGGCCGTCCCCGTCGCTGCAGGCGCAATCCACAGGTCGATACCTGCTTCAACCATGGAAGCCGTCAACTCCCGACGCAATTTTTCCCGACCCGGTTGCGCAGACCTCAAATCCTGCTCTGAAAAGGTCATCCCCCGATGAATCAATGCCGTGGACTGCTCGCGATAAAGGGATTCATAGCGGCCAAACCAGTCAGAATGTACCTGCGCTGCCTCAAAAGCCATGATGAGCTGATGGCGATCAAAAATTTCATCAAAATCCGGCATTACGTCTAAGCTGACGATGTTATAACCACTTGCAGCCAGTCTTTCACAGCTCAATTCAAAATTTTCACGTCCCTCGGCTGATACTCTTTCCATGTATGGCCCATCCGGCACAGCCAATACCGGACGGCGTTGTACTGTCGTGGAATTCCAGTTGGGGATCATCATCGAGGCTGCCAGGTTCGCACTTTCTGCGTCGCTGGTAAAAAACCCCACATGATCCAACGACGCTGAAACGGGTAAAACCCCCGCCCGACTCACCCGTTCATAGCTGGGTTTAAAACCCACAACCCCGCAAAAGGCCGCCGGTCGATTGATGGAGCCGACAGTCTGTGTTCCCAGTGTCAATGCACATATCCCCGCGCCAACTGCTGCAGCAGAACCGCTGCTCGATCCACCTGGTGTATGTTCCGAATGATGCGGATTTACGGTTATTCCAGGCGCGAGATAGGCGAATTCAGCGCTTACCGTTTTACCCAGAATCAAGGCACCTGCATTTTTCAGACGGGTGACACACTCAGCTTCGGGGCCGTCAAACTCAGTGGCCGGTAGTTTACTGCCGGCACGTGTTTTAAAACCGTCAACATTGAAGATGTCTTTCACGCCGATCGGAATACCGAAAAGGAGCGGACGTTCCTGCGGGTTTGGATATCGTTCGAGCAGCAGCCTGGCTTCCTGACGTAAGCGGGCAAAGCGGTCCTCTTCGGCCAAAAAAGCCTTCACCAGGGGTTCACCTTGCTGGAACTGCTTTTCAAGCTTATCCAGATAGTCATTAAGATGAAGATCACCACTACGTAACAACTTGGCAGTTGCTGCAAGTGAGTTTACAGGTTCAGTCATAACATCAACCCACGGTGTGGAATTTCACTAATGCGAACTGGCGGGACCAATGGCTTTGAGGACCTCTCGGGTCAGATCCCAACGGTTAAACCCCTGCTTACCAAAGTCCAGACCACGCCGCACGATGACCGTATCGTGTGAGGGAATGATCACAACATATTGTCCCCGGTTGCCGGCGGTCGCATAGGCCGATTTCGGGACGTCATCACGGTCGTCTGGCACAAGCCAGAACTGACCGCCGTACATACGGCCGCGATGGGCTGTTGACGGTGCAGGTGTGCGTTCAAATTCAATCCACTCTTCCGAGATCAGACGCTCACCTTCCCAGACACCGCCTTGCTGGTAGAGCAAACCGAAGCGCGCGAGATCGCGTGCAGTGGTATACACCTGGCTGCTGAAGATAAAGTCCCCAAAACGGTCCGTGCTGACCAGGGTGTTGCGCATACCGATCCGGTCAAGCAACGCTTTGCGTGGAAAGGTGGCATAGGTTTCGGGGTCGCCAAGCGCCAGTTTCATCGCGTATACGGCGAGCAGGTTATCATAATTCTCGTAATCCCAGGTGGTGCCGGGTTCGCGGATCATCCCACGTCGACGGGCGCCTTCAACCGAACTCGCGCCGGCCCAGTAGGCAAGACCGGAACCTACCGCATATTCCATTCCAAAACTGTCGACCGGATACAGACCACTCGACATATTCAAAACATGCCGCAATGTGATGGCATTGCGTGGGTCATTAATCGGACCATCTACATCAGGCAGCCATTTAATACCCAATGGCGCATCAAGTTGCAGACGCCCCTCATCAACCAGCATACCGATCAGGGTCGATGCGATGCTCTTTGCCGTCGACCACGTGCGTGTACGCGTCATCATGTCGACACCGTCGGCATAACGTTCATGGATGATCTTACCCTTATGAACCACGATCAGGCTCAGGCTGTCCTGCTCAGGTGATTCGCGGTCGAAGACCCAGTCAGATGCTGCATTGAGTGCCACTTTATCAACGTTGGCAGGCAACGCTTGTTTCTCGACCTGATCACCCAATGGCCAGGGTGTTTTGGCCGGGTCGCCGGCGGGGTAGGCCAATTGGAGAACAGGCAGTGTGTCGATATCATCAAAGTCCTGATCAGGAGCCATGATGACGCAGCCAATACCATCACGAAACGCAGCACGCATCACCGGACCCGACTCCGGACCACCGATTGCGACGGCTTTCAGCTCATGATTGATCAGATACTCACCCCCGTCAGCACTACCGACCGGGTTCGACAGGTAGGCGAGTTCCTGCCTGAACACCTGCTCGAGTGTTCGCCCTGAGGTAAACAGGCCGTTACACATCAGGACCGCCTGCACACCGTTGCGGATCATCGTGCGATTTGCCGAGAAATAGTCGAAATCGTCGGTTTGTTGTGCCTGCACATTTAGAGTGCTCAGCAGGGTAAGCAGCATTACGATTCTTTTCATTATTGGGTCCCGTGAAGAGATCATTGGTAAATGCATATTAGCGTCAGTAGACTGGCGACAACAACCAAAACAGACTGGACTTATGAACCTGATTATCCACATTATGAAAATCCTGGTAGTGATTGTTTTTCTGCTGCTGGCTTCCTGTTCGCAGGAATCTGAGCAATCGGCGAATCTACCAGTCGACCGGCTTGCCGAGCGGGCACAGAAAGTCACGATAATCCGCGACGATTTCGGCGTGCCTCATATATACGCCAAAACAGATGCGGATGCCGTTTTTGGCCTGCTCTATGCCCAGGCCGAAGATGACTTTAAGCGTATCGAGCGCAACTACGTGTGGGCAACCGGTCGGCTGGCCGAGGTGGAAGGTGAACAGGCCATTTTCAGTGATTTAAGGGCGCGTCTTTTTATGACCGTCGCTGAGGCAAAAGCGGCCTACACCGGTGCACCAGACGGGCTGAAAGCATTGTGTGACGCCTTTGCAGACGGACTGAACTACTACCTGCAAACCCACCCCGATGTAGAACCAATGTTATTGACCCGGTTTGAGCCCTGGATGCCAATGTTTTTCTCGGAAGGTTCAATCGGTGGTGATATCGAAGGTATTCCGCTTGATGGGATCAAGGCTTTCTATGGTGAGAACCAGTCGCTGGAGTCACTCCCTGAGACACCGTCACAAGCCGATTTGCTTAAAGAACCGACCGGTTCCAACGGCTTTGCCATCGCGGGTGAATTGACCCGTTCCGGTGATGCCATGTTGCTTATCAACCCGCACACATCGTTCTATTTTCGCGGTGAGGTGCACGTGGTCAGTGAAGAGGGTCTGAATGCATACGGTGCCGTTACCTGGGGACAGTTTTTTGTCTACCAGGGTTTTAACGAGAATACCGGCTGGATGCACACATCGACCCATGTCGACTTTGTGGACGAGTTTATCGAGGAGGTTTCGCAGGCCAACGGTGCGCTCAGCTACCGTTATGGTGAAGAACAGCGACCGGTTAAAACCTCCGAGGTGACGCTCAAGTACAAAGATGGCGAGACGATGTCCGAGCGAACCTTCCCGATGTATCACACCCAACATGGTCCGGTAACACACATGCTGGATGGAAAGTGGGTCGCCACGAAGATCAATTGGGATCCAGTCAATGCGCTGCACCAGTCTTTTATACGGACCAAGCAGAGTGGCCATGACGGTTTCCGCAAAATGATGGATATTCGGACCAATTCTTCCAACAACACAGTGTATGCAGACTCTGAGGGCAATATTGCCTACTATCACGGCAATTTTGTGCCACGCCGCGACACCCGGTTCGACTACTCGAAACCGGTTGATGGCAGCAACCCGGCAACTGATTGGCAGGGATTGCACACGGTAGACGAAATAGTCACCGTCCTGAACCCGGAAAATGGCTGGCTGCAGAACTGTAATTCAACGCCCTTTACCGCAGCGGGCCAGTTCAGCCCGAAGCGTGAAGACTACCCGGTCTATATGGCACCCGATGCGGAGAGTTTCCGTGGCATCCATGCGGTGAAAGTACTGACCGGGCAATCTGACCTGACGCTCGATAAGCTGATCGAGCTTGCCTACGACCCCTATCTACCTGGCTTCGAGCAATTGATACCCGGCTTAATCACGGCATTTGATGAATCTGGTGAAGTTTTTGCGAAACTGGCACCCGCCATCGACGTGCTTCGGGATTGGAACTTTAAGGTATCGGCGGACTCGGTTGCGATGTCGCTCGCACATTTCTATGTAACACGTTATCGCTCAGAAGGTGCCAACCCGCTGAATTTCAAAGGCATGCACCAGATTAACTATTTTGGAAAGGCTTCTCCACATGAGGAACGGCTGCAAATATTTGCAGCAACGGTTGCAAGTCTGACGACCGATTTCGGCCAGTGGGATACACCCTGGGGCGAGATCAACCGCTTTCAGCGTCTGACCGGAGATATTGAACACCCCTTCAACGACGATGCACCCAGCCTGCCCATTGCAATGGCATCAGGCCGGTGGGGCGCGCTGGCTTCATTCGGTGCCCGCTCTTATCCTGGAACAAAACGTATTTACGGCAGTTCAGGCAATAGTTTTGTCGCGGTGGTCGAGTTTGGTGACAAGGTGAAAGCCAAGAGCCTGCTGGCCGGTGGTCAGAGTGGCGACCCCGCGTCACCGCATTTCGATGACCAGGCTCAGATTTACGCAGACGGCGTGTTCAAGGACGTTGCTTACTACGAAGAGGACGTTAAAGGACGCGCCAAAAAAACTTATCACCCGGGAGAGCTTTAAACGCTACGGGTCGCTACTGCCGGCGGCACGGATGCTGCACGGCGCGCGGGTTCAAGTACGGCCAGTGAAGACAAAACCCAGAGGATAACGATCCCCACCGGCAGATAGCGCCAATCCAGCCGCTGTAATTCAAAGGAAACCTCAAGCCAGTAGGCAACCACCACGGTAAGAATGACGCCAAATACCGCTCCCACAGTCGTAATTATCCAGTTTTCGAGCATGAACTGGCGAATGATATCGATACGCCTGGCCCCAAGCGCACGGCGAGTGCCAATCTGCTTGGTACGTTGGGAGACATGGAAAGATGTCAGCCCTACAATCACCAGGGTGGTCAAACCGATCAGCAGGGAAATGACGATGGATAGAATAATGGCCATACCCCGATCAGACCGATAGGACCGGGCGGCCATTTCTTCAAGCGATCGTACACTTTTTACGACGCGGCTCCGATTGGATTCACCCAGAGTCTTCTCAATAAGCGGAATCATTTCATCGCGCATGCCGGGTTCGACCCGGATGATGTACAGGTTGGTTGAATAGGCCGGCTTGCCGGGCTGTATGACCGAGTTTTCAAGCTTGTCCCAGCCTACCCAGGAGCCATGCATTTGACCGATGATGCCGACAATAGTGGAGGGTTCCATGCTGCCCCAGTAAACCGTCTTGCCGAGCGCATCTTCTTCGCCGAACAGGTCGTCTGCGAGTGCCTGTGTGACAAGTATTGAAGGCGGCGCTTGCGGGTCTGAATCCGGCAAAATGTAATTCACTTCTTCAGGCAAAAAATTTCGGCCGCGGGATAATTTGACCCCCAGTGAATCCAGCCCTTCTTCGCTCCAGCGATATCGCGCCGTGGAGATGCCCTCAATGGTTTCATCGGCCACAGTACGCAACCCGGTTCCCGAACCCGATCCACTCAACGGCACCTGGTTGGTATCACTGGCTGCCACCACACCCGGTATCGATTTGATCAGGTTTATATCGTTGGTGATGCTGTCCACAACGTCAAAGTTCTCACCGAAACCACGCACCCTGGCAACGATGACGTTTTCAACATCGATGCCGGTTGCACGGTTTATTTTTTCCACCCGCAAGACAATGATATACAGCGAGTTGATGACAATCGCGAGCGTCACGGCAATCTGTAAAGCCACGAGTATCGCGCCGGTCTTGTTGCGCATCATTGATGACACCATTGGTCCAAGATCCATAGATTTTCCTTATTGTGTTTTCAGCTGAGTCGCTGGTGGTATCTTGCAGACACGCCAGGCGGGATACAGACCTGCGATCAAGCTGCTGACAACCGCGATTGCAATCGCCGTGAACACCATGAACCAATCCATTTGCACCAGGCCACCCGGTGAGTCATACAGATACTCAATACCCTGCAGACCCAGTGCGACCAGCAATAGACCGATCAGACCGCCTGAAAGGCCTATCAGGCCTACTTCGACAATCTGCTGCTTGAAAATCGTTCTGCGGCTTGCGCCCAGCGCTCGGCGTAAGCTGGTCTCGGCTGTTTTACCCACGAACTTCGTCAGCGTGAGCGCTACCGTACTCAGCAGGCAGACCAGCAAAAACAGGAAAGACAAACCCACCAAAACCTTGGAATCGTTGGCCACGGCATCGTGGTACTCCATCCATTCTTCAACATTGTAGATGTTGTTATTAAGTGGTCGCTCAAAGCGGCCAAGTCTCTTTTGTTCATTTACATAGGCATCAAGGTGGGCAACATACTCATCACGAGCACGCGAACTATCGAGCTCAACAAAATACTGTACCCAGCAGGCTTCGGAATTCAGCCATTGCTCGAACGAAGTGATCTCCTCCGACTTCCAACCCCAGTCACTGCCGGCAGATTGTAGTTCAAGCACACGTGTCAGTTGATATGGGATGAACATCTCGTTGATTTCCTGAAACGCACCATTGATTGGATCATAAAACCGTGGCGTGGGCTCCCAGTTATCCATAACACCGACCACCTGGAATCGTGTGCTCTGCATGGTCAGCCATTTTCCAACACTGTTTTCGCCACCAAATAGACGCTCATTGAGTTGCCTGGTTAACACGACTACAGGTTCAGCCGCCTTATCAGCTGACTTGTCCCAGCCACCCCCATAGATAAAAGGTACATTGAACATTGCAAAAAAATCACCGGATGTAACACGCGCACCCGCCTCGAATGGTAGATCGTCGGCGTTGACCGGTTCAATGATCAGGCTGGATTCAAACATCGCGGTCTGGCGTTTGCCCCCGGCCAACGCAATCAACCGTTCAGCATCATGAAAGGTCATCTGGTGTGGTGCCCGTTCCGGCTCATCCTCACTAAATGGACGTAAGGGATTCCAGCTATCCATGGTGACGGCGAACAAAACATCACTTTTTTCCGGTATCGGGTTGCTGCTCATCATGTAGTGCACGGTCAGCGTAGTCATACAGATACCAATACCAACAGCGATTGCCGCGACCATCAAGGCCGTCATAATGGGATTACGTCGCATGCTTTTGAGGGCGAGTTTTATATTGTATTTAAACATTTGAATAAGCCGTTTCAGGCCTGGGCCAACAACGGTTGGGAGTGATCAAGCCTGACTGGCTGAAGAATCTCCTCCTGTGCACCCGGGAATTCTTCCGCCAGCACACATCCATCAACCAACTGGATAATTCTCTCGGCACGGTTGGCCAGTTCCGGGTCGTGGGTCACCATCACAATGGTGGTGCCGCCAGCGTGAACTTCTTCGAGTAACTCCATTACCTGGTGAGCCATGACTGTATCCAGGTTTCCAGTTGGCTCATCCGCCAGTAAAAACCTGGGTTGACCTGCGATGGCCCTTGCAATAGCGACACGCTGCTGTTGGCCACCCGACAACTGCGCCGGGATATGCTTCATTCGCGATGCCAGGCCAACGGTTTCAAGTGCATGTTCGATGCGTTGTTTACGCTCGGCTTTGGGCAGCCTTCGATAACGCAGCGGCACATCGACATTTTCAAACAGGTTAAGGTCAGGGATCAGGTTGAAACTCTGGAATATGAATCCGATTTTCTGATTGCGATACATCGATCTTTCGTCATCGCTCAGGCCACTAACATCTTCTCCATCCAGCATGTAACAACCACGATCAAAGGACTCAAGCAGACCCGCGATGTTGAGAAACGTCGTTTTGCCGGAACCCGACGACCCGGTCACGGCGACAAACTCTCCGCCTTTCACGGATACGGTCAGTTCACGCAATGCGTGTGTTTCGACCAGTTCTGTACGGTAGATCTTCTGTATATGTGTCATCTGCAGCATGCTTTTCCCCGTCATAAGAAATATTTTCTGTTCTTACTTGGATGTCGTGAGCGGCATAAAGGTTACTAACATGGACAAATTCAACTTCTGGTGATGTGGATGCCCAGGCTATGTGAACCAAGTTTTTGCGAACCCGGACTTTGCGATTCTGCTACTCTTAATGTGCAACAACAACGAGAAGACCATCATCATGCAAAATGACGTCAAAACACCCGTACATCTCTGGATCGTCGCCATCGTCTCCTTACTGTGGAACGCCATGGGCGCATTTGATTACCTCGCAACCAAATTGAGGATCGAGTTCTACATTGCCCAGTTCACACCGGAACAGCTCGACTACTTCTATGCATTTCCGGCATGGATGGTAGTCGCATGGGCCATCGGCGTTTGGGGTTCCTTCTTTGGTTCCGTGGCATTGCTGCTACGCAAGTCATGGGCCATATGGCTTTTTGGGGCCTCCATCGCGGGCCTGGCCGTCAGCACGGTCTACAACTTCATATTCATGGATGGTGCTGAGGTGATGGGCAGCGGCGCTGTAATCTTCACGGCCGTGATCTGGGTTATCGCACTGCTATTGTTTTTCTATGCGCGAGCAATGGACAAGCGAGGCGTATTAAACTAAGGGGGTCAACAGATGGCAATAGCAGGGAGCTGATTGCTGGTTATCGCTAACGCACCATATGAGCTACTGCCTTATTCTGTTGGTAATTGCTCACTTACCCAGCGACTGACTTCGTCCTTGAGCACATCAAGTGGCACCGAACCCAGCGCCAGGATGAAATCATGAAAATCGCGTAAGTCAAAATTCACCCCCAGGCGATTTTCAGCTTCATGACGCAATTGCCAGATCGTGTATTCACCCAACTTATAGCTCAGCGCCTGTGCCGGCCAGGAAATATAACGATCTATTTCAGTGCTTATCTCGTGAATCGACAGGGCGGTATTGTCAGCAAGATAGTCCTGCGCCTGTTTCCTGCTCCAGCCCTTGGTGTGAATACCGGTATCAATGACCAAACGGCAAGCCCGCCACATCTCGTAGGTCAGGCGGCCGAAATCCTGGTAGGGGGTTTCATAAATATCCATTTCTATACCGAGCTTTTCAGCATAAAGTGCCCAGCCTTCACCATAGGCCGAAATATAATCATTTCGTCTGAAGCCAGGTTGTTCGTCTTGTTCCATTGCCAGTCCAAACTGCAAATGATGACCGGGAACTGCTTCATGTAAGGTCAATGCGGGCAGGGTGTACAAGGTTCGGCTTTCGAGTGCGTAGGTATTTACCCAGTAATATCCACCTCGGTGTGCCGACAACGGCGAGGGGGAATAACGACCAGCAGTATAAAAGGGTGCGATGTTTTCAGGAACCGGAGCAACGCCATAAGGTTGGCGTGGCAGTTTTTTAAATAACATTGGCAAACGGCCATCGATCTTCTTGGCAAAGTAGGAAGCCTCAGCCAATAGTTCATGCGGTGTTTTTGCATAAAACTGGGGGTCAGTGCGTAGGAACTGGACAAATTCAGCCATATCACCGTCAAATTTCAGTTCCCTGATGACGGCTTCCATCTCTGCGCGTATACGTGCGACCTCGGATAAGCCTAGTTGATGAATTTCATCGGCACTCATATCAAGGGTTGCATAGAGGTAAATCTGTTCCTGGTAGAATTTCTCACCACCCGGCAGGCTACTGGCCCCCAGTGTGGTGCGCGCCTTGACGAAATATTCATCGACAAAGAAATCATATAACCGTTGATACGCTGGAATGACACCATCCATAACAGCACTTTTTGCATCGGCGACCAACTGTTGTTGCGTTGCCTCACTGATGTTCTCATCCAGCTGCAGGAAAGGCATGTAAAAACTACTGAGCTCCGGGTTTTCAACCAGTTGCTTCTGGACGGGTAATTCGCGCCCGCCAAGGATGACCCTGGGCTGGGACATACCGGTTTTCAGACCCTCACGCATCAGTGCGATGTACTCGTCCATTACAACCGGCAATGCTTTGAGCCTTGAGATATAGTCGCGATAGTCTTGCTCAGACTCGAAATCAGTCGAACTGCCCCAGCGGTTCCATGCAAGGTAAAAGCCCGAATCAGAGTTGAACGGGATCAGGTAAGCGCGGGTCTCATAGTTCGCCAGAAACTGGTGTATTTGCCGACCAAGGATGCGGTAATTGATGCATTCTTCACGTTCGAGTTTGTCGCAAGAAATGGCCCCAAGCTCCAGTTGGACCTGTTTCCAGAATTCATATCGCCTGAGTTGATCTTTTTCACTGACGTGGGTGATCTGACCGGCGTTGTCCTCAACACCATTCTGGCGCGCCAGGGATGGATACTCGGCGAGACGGAAGTCCCAATCCCTTTTGATCAGGGCCTGAAAAACTTCACTGTCATCACCAGCCAGTGAATTGAATGCCAAAAGAACTGCCATCAATGGGAGCAATTTCTTCATGATTGGAATCCTGTATTTTGTGAAACTCCCGGACTGAACGTCGTTGCTGGAGGGGGATTCATCATTTGGTTCATACTCGTAGGGTGCGTAACTTGTTACGCACGGGTAAATTTCAATCGGTGCATGATAACTCGTTACGCGCGAGTTGGTTTTAATTGGTGCATCACAGCGTGCGTAACAAGTTACGCACCCTACTATCTCAAGGCAAAGACCAGATCATCATTTTCATCGTGGTAGCTTGCACTGATGCGACTTTCTGCGGTGTTGGTAGCATAAAGGAGCGAAGAACAGGCGCCATTCTCATAGGAAAGATGAATTTCAAACCCTGAGACAGCCCCATTCATGCCTATGTTTAACCTTGCAAACATAGAGCTTGGAAACGCATCTTGCTTGTCCTGACACGAGATCGCAGCAGCTGTTTCCCAACCATGTTCCGCTGAAACAGCTACGTTTGAAGGCGCCTGGATAAGCACAAACAGCGGGAATATCAGAAAAAACAACCCTACTCTCATGAAGAAAGTTTTTTTCATTTTTTTATCTCCTGACCGACGGAGGATCTTTCTTGTGTTATTTAACTATAGCAGAAGAGAATGATTCCTGGTCTTGGTTTCCCAAATCAGGAATGTAACGTAGGGTGCGTAAATGTTACGCACGAGTAACGTTGAGTCGTAAATGTTACACGCGAGTTGGTTTAGAGCCGTGCGTAACATTTACGCACCCTACGTTCAGCGACCGGACTTTTGAATAATTTCGATCAGCTTATCCAGGGGAAGTGCTTCAATCGTGCCTTTGAAACCCTCCGTTGTGACACCGGTAACGAGTGCGTTGTAGATGGCCTCTTCACTCGCTTCCATGGATGCTTCGAATAATGGAGACACCTGGTTATTGGGCAGGTCTGCGATGTCACTGACGGAATTCCGACGCTCCCGGGTACGTCTCACGGTTTCTGCGGTAGAAAAAGCCACGGCATAATCACCCGAACCATTTGTTGCCGGTGAGCCCGTGCGTGCAATGGCCATCAGGGCGCGCGAAGCCAGCCTGGTTAGATTCCTGTCTGACAAGGGCGCATCCGTCGCAACGATCAGAATAATCGAGCCGTCTGCATCTCCCCTGTCCACGGCGTCACGCAGGTAGTATTGCCCAAGTTCTTTCCCAACCGGCAGGCCATCCATCTGTAAGACACCGCCGTAATTGGTCTGGACCAGCACCCCGACCGTATAGCCTCCCAATTTGTCGGGTAGCTGTCTGGAGCTTGTCCCGATGCCACCTTTCCATCCAAAATTGACTGTACCGGTGCCAGCGCCGACCGGGCCTTCATCGACGGGACCGCTCTGGGCACTGCTGATAGCCTGCAATACGTGATTGGATGTAACAACACGACGGCGAATATCATTCAAAAACCCGTCATTGGTCTCACCGACAATGGCGTTGACCGACCGTACATTCTCGTTTCCTTCTTGCGTGAGCGTGTACTCAATCACGCCTTTCATGCCTTCGGCGACCGACAATGTGTTGGTTAACACGATGGGTGTTTCGATCTCACCCAATTCCCTGATCTGGGTGCTTCCGGCAAATTTGCCGTATCCGTTACCCACGGCGAAACCAGCTGGAACCTTGTCCTGGTACAAATTACCACCATGGGGAAGCACCGCGGTCACACCGGTATTAATCGCCTTGCCCTGCTTCAGAGTGATGTGGCCAACACGTACACCGGCAACATCGGTAATGGCATTGAGTGGACCGGGAGACAGGACACCGGGGTTGATGCCCAGGTCTCGAACCCTTGGTTTTACAACTGAACCGGTCGATTCATCAGCAGCGGAATCCTGCCCCACCGCAGCGACGGGCGTCAGCGAAGCCATGAGTACAACCAAAAGTAAAGGAATGGCACAGGCGCGACTTATTGATATCATTGTTCGTCTCTCACAGCAGAAAAACCCTTATCCATGAATATAACAGTTTTTTATCAATTGAAATTATCGACCACCATCTCTGTGCCACTATCATGACTTATCCATCACCATTGATTGGAATTCTGGGTGGCATGGGTCCCCAGGCCGGGCTGGATATGGCGGATAAGCTCATCGCAATGACGCGTACTCAATGTGATCAGGACCATATACCATTTGTGCTGTTTTCGCTTCCAGACACGGTTCCGGACCGAACCTCATATCTGCTTGGAAAAACGACCACAAACCCGGCTTACGCAATCGCGGACCAGTTTGAAAACATGTCCACAATGGGTGTCTCCATTGCCGTTATGGCATGCAATACCGCACATGCTGGCCCAATTTACGATGTTGCACTTAAGTTACTGCGGAAAAAAGGGGTTGAGCTTCGAATCCTGCATTTGATTCGGGAAACAGTCACCCACATCACGGAAAGCTACCCTGCCATCCGGCGGGTTGGGATCCTTGGCACGCAAGGCACCTACCAGACCCGGCTATATGACCAGGCACTCGAAGACGTAGGTCTGGAAGTTGTGCTGCCGGATCCTGATGTGCGTGAACACGATATCCATGCTGCACTCTACGCGCCATCATTTGGTATTAAGACATGCCCTGGCGGAGTAACAGAGGAAGCCTCCACGCGGATTCGTAAAGCTATTCGACATTTGCAGGCAAACGGTGCCGAGGCCGTCATACTGGGCTGCACGGAGTTGCCATTGGCTGTAAAGGAAGACCAGGTTGACGGAATGCCGATACTGGATCCCGCCAAAATCATCGTAGAAAAACTTATTCGGGAAACCTATCCGGATAAGCTCGTCTTGCCAGGCTGAGTATTCACAACTTTTTCATTTCGGAATGAAAAAACCCGACAGTGAACACTGCCGGGTTTGATCTTGCTCAGGTTTCTGTATCAGTTACTACGAATCTTGATAGAACCATTGACGGTATCAATATTGAGCCTGGCACTGCCATTGCCAATTTTTCCGTTCAAATCGCTTCCAACAAAACCCTTATCAGTCTCCAACCCGAAATCACGTCCATTGATGCTGCCATTCAGGGTGTCCGCACTGACCTCAACATCGGCATTTTCAGGTAACTTTATCGTTACACGTCCGTTAACGGTTTCGGCCTTCACTCTCTGTGCACCTTCAAGCCGGGAAAACTCAGCTTCAATACTGCCATTGACCGTGGAAAGGCTGGCATCACCATCCAGATCACTGACATCAACACCACCGTTAACCGATTCAGCCACCACTTTGCCGGATACGCCGGAGATATTCACACCACCATTCACAGTTTCGACAGAATCAAGCTCGGTGTTAACCGGAACGATGACCTCGTAATTAACACTGCCGCTATTGCTGTTGCGGGAATACCATTTGTTTGAATCTCCGAGTTCGGTTTCGACAATAATCTCGTCGGCAGAAGCGGAAATCTCAATTTCGATTTTATCTAACTCCTTCTGAGAGTCCGCTTTCTTGGTAGCAATGATCTCCACATTGTTGCCGGTACCGCCGGTAATAACGACGGAGCCATTCACATTGGAAATGCTGAAACGACCACCATCATTCAGATTGTAGGAAAATGTCTCTTCTTCTGTAACGCTCGCAAAAAGGCTGCCGGAAGTCAGCAAAGCCAGAACGAAAACAAATAATCTAAGTTGCATGACAAGTCTCCTGTGTGTCATTTGGTGCGACGGATTTAAGCCTGGATCGGTCGCGGATGCATGTATCAGGTGAACAATCATATCCACCTTGCCTTTATAATCCTCTATATAATGCATTTGATGCAAAAGAAACCAGATAGGTTTAAACCGTCCTGGTGTGTGCTGTAAAGTGTTTTTTTAGCCTTATAAAGCAGGAAAGCTCAGCAATGAACCGTTACGAAAGCAATCAAGGTTTACAAATTCGGCTTATTGGGACAGATGATAATTCCATAGTTGCGGAAATCATTCGCCAGGTGATGACAGAATTCCAGGCCGTTGGATGTGGTTATTCCATCAATGACTCGGAAATAAGCGACATGCATACGGCTTATGCATTGAAAGGTTCGGCATTCTATGTCGTGACACTTCATGACCGGGTTCTTGGCTGTGGTGGTTTTGGACCACTGACCGGCGGTGACAGTGAGATTTGTGAGTTACGCAAAATGTATTTCAAATCTGAACTGAGGGGTATGGGTGTTGGTGCAAAATTGCTGATTCTTTGCCTCGAAGAAGCCAAACGTGCGGGATTCAAGCGCTGTTACCTGGAAACCATGGACAGCATGGAACAGGCACGCCGTTTGTACGACAAGCATGATTTTAAATACCTGGATGAACCAATGGGCAACACCGGTCACTCAAGCTGCGGAACCTGGATGGCGAAAGACCTGTAAGCGTTACCCACGGACTATCAGCCCACGTTTGATTTCACCTGTTTAAATTCAAGAACCGTGCATAATGAATTACACACCCTACGAATTCAGGATCACATCACCCGCTCTAGAATCAACAAATCGCGTAGGGTGGGTAACTTGTTACCCACGGGTTACATGCCCTGGTTTGGTTTAACCCGCTTGGATTCAAAGAATCGTGCGTAACGAGTTATGGGCCATCGGGGTTATCTTCGTCTTCCAGATGCTCGATAAAGGCTTCACTGTCATCGCGCAGGTCGAA
>RCNC010000452.1_pt1 | contig 26070 bp, 20 predicted proteins | sample 2041301 | NCBI WGS metagenome assembly RCNC01 (sample SAMN09708231, study PRJNA481090) | Marine sediment metagenome, whole genome shotgun sequencing project. | biome: marine sediment; feature: ocean; material: sediment; isolation source: Sewage treatment plant 13A marine sediment (STP13A) ... | reverse complement strand
GGCATTTGGCAGCGATTTCCTTAATCGGATGTTTTCAGGGGCCAAATCGGTGGATTAAGCTTGTCTGAAGTGTCTTTTTAAGATATTAAATTAGCAATGTCAATTGGTTAGCGCGGCCCGACCCCGAGACCACCCGCCCCCCCCCATGCAGCCCATCACAGCTAAAAAATAGCGACATATTAGCTAAACCGGCTTGACCCGACCCGATGCTGATGTTAAGAGGAATGATCCGAGCACCTTCGAAACAACCCCAATCCAGTCACTCGAAAGGGATGGGCATTCATCGTGGCAGACGACAAAAAAAACCAGATGGCTGAAGCGCCGCCGAGCCTAACTCCCACAAAAGTAAAATTCGAAATATACGGGGAGGAAATGATCGAGAAACTGGTCAAATCCAGTGGCAATAGTGGTCGCGTCTATTTGCCTCCGGACTGGGTAGGGCGTCATGTGAAGATCATCCGGGTCGATTAACCCTAACTACGCAGAAAAAAAGGACCATTGACGTGGAAAATATCCGGATCAGAGAACTTGCGGCAGCGGATGCGGACGATATCGCCGACATCTACGCATCCATCGTCCGAACATCCGTAGATATGGACTTTAAGGACCTGATTGAAAAGCATGCCCGAAGCGAAAATGACATCTGCTTCGTGGCCGAGTTGGACGGCAGGGTCATCGGGTTTATGATCAGCTACATCCTCACCTTCGGCTTCGGCATTGAAAAAAGCGCCTGGATCGCCACCCTTGGCGTCGATCCGGAATACATGGGCCAGGGCCTCGGTGACCGCCTGGCCCGTGAGATCTTCAAACTGTACAAGCGCATGGGAATCAGCCGCGTTTATACCTCGGTGCCCTGGGACTCTTCCGATTTACTCTCATTTTTCAAGACCCTGGGGTTCGACCGCAGTAAGTTCATCAATCTGAAAAAAGATCTTTAGCAGCCTGTTCGCAGCAAGACGGATCTTTTAGCTCACCCGCTTGGCGGGTATCTTGTCCGCGTCCTTACCTAGTGTTCATCCAGAAAGGGTAGATTTTGGTTCAGGCCAAGGCCGCAGCGAAATTGAAACCGCAGGCGTAGTAGCACTACGTCGAGGATTTCAATTGAGCGAGAACGCAGGCTTGGGCCGAAAGATGCCGTTTCTGGACGGACACTACCTATTTCGCTGGACCGCTGTCGGATGGCGCCGACGGAAACGCCAGGGCTTCAGTTAACACAAAGGCCGCCTGGAGATAGGATGTCGGGCAGAGCGGGAAACACTCCTTGCAGTCGTTACAGACCGTGGCGGCTATTTCCGGAATAAAACTGATCTCTTTCCTGATTCCTCTGTCAACAAATCCAATGGCGTCGGCCTTCTTTACCTCGGCACAGTATCTGACGCACAGGCCGCAATGGATGCAAAATGAAGCATCTTTTTCATAGCGGTCTTTGTCTGCATTATATTCTTGAGCATATGTTTTCAATTCCGGGGAGTCCGGCGCATGGGCCAGCAATAACTCCAAGATGGTTTTGCGAATTCGGTCGACTTTCTCTGTCCGGGTTCTTACGACCAGCTTTTCTTCTACCGGGTAAACGCAGGAGACAACGAGCTTGGTCCATCCGCGTGATTCTACCTCTACGATGCAGAGCCGGCATCCCCCGAAGGGCTCCAGTTTCTCGTGGTGACAGAGCGTGGGGATCGATATCCCGGCGTTTTGGGCTGCTTCCAATACCGTCATCCCTTCACTGGCTTCAACGTTGGTTCCATCGATCTGTAAAAGGATTTTACTCATTTTTTTTGCTCTTTCTGATTATGTTTCTTTCTTCTTCAGGGACAGCGGGCGGGATCGGTTCGCCGGAAATCTTTGCTACCGCGCCAAAACGAGAGGGGCAAACTTCGAAGCACGTTCCGCAACTGGTGCATTTTTCCTGATCGATGACATGGATCTTCTTCTTGCCGCCATCGATCGCCTCTGCAGGGCACTTGCGCAGGCAGATCATACAGGCCTGGCATTTGTTTGGATCGATGTAGTAGGCGATCAGCTCCTTGCATGCCATCGCCGGGCATCGCTTCTCTTTGATGTGCGCCTCATATTCATCCCTGAAGTATCGCAGCGTGCTTAGAAACGGATTCGGGGCACTCTTGCCCAACGCGCAAAGAGAGGCTTCGATGGCGGTCTCGGACAGTTCCTCCAGGATCTCGATGTCACCCTCTTTTCCCTTTCCGTTGGTGATGTTGGTCAGGATCCTGTTCATCTGCCGCAGGCCCTCACGGCAGGGGACACATTTACCGCAGGATTCGTCCGTAAGGAATTCAGTGAAGTACCTGGCCATATCCACCATGCAGGTATCTTCATCCAGAACGATCATCCCGCCTGATCCCATCATCGAGCCTGCCTTGGTCAATTCGTCAAACCCGACCTCCAGGTCCAATTGCGCTTCAGGGATACATCCACCGGACGGTCCGCCGGTCTGCACGGCTTTGAAACGCTTGCCATTTGGAATACCGCCCCCGATGTTGTAGATGATATCTCTCAGGGTAATGCCCATGGGGACTTCCACCAGCCCGGTATTGGTAATCTTGCCCACCAATGAAAAAATCTTCGTCCCCTTGCTGCCTTCGGTTCCGATCTGGGTAAACCAGTCAGCGCCGTTATTGACGATCAGCGGGATATTTGCCCATGTTTCAACGTTATTCAAAACAGACGGTCTTTCCCACAGGCCTTTGATATTCGAGCGGGTGTACTTGGGTCTGGGCTCACCCACCCGGCCCTCCAGGGCTGTCATCAAGGCCGTTGATTCACCACAGACAAACGCACCCGCCCCCTGGTGGACAATGACCTTGAAATTAAAACGTGAACCCAGAATATGCTCCCCGAGAAAACCATATGCTTCAGCCTGCTCGATCGCCAGGTGGATATTTTTTACTGCAAGGGGGTATTCCTGTCGGACATAAATATAGCCCTCTTGTGCGCCGATGGCATAACCGCCCAGGATCAGTCCTTCAAGGATGGAGTGCGGATTGCCTTCAAGCAGGGCCCTGTCCATAAACGCGCCGGGGTCACCCTCATCTGCATTGACGATCACATACTTGGTGGGTTCCGGAGCGTTTCGGGAACCTTCCCATTTTCTACCAGCAGGGAACCCGGCACCCCCCCGTCCCCGGATGTTGGATTTTTTGACTTCCTCCAGAACCGCCACGTCCGTCATCTGGAAAAGCGCTTTGCTGAGTGCTGAATATCCGCCAAGGGACAGATAGTCATCGATGCTCTTGGAATCGATTTTGATGTTATTGCACAGCAGCGTGCGTTTTTGGTTTTTGTAGAAGGGGATATCGGATTCCCGCACAGCACGTTCACCGGTAACGGGATCCTGATAGAGCAGGCGCTCGACTATTTTATTCGCTTTAATCGTCTGTGAGACAATCTCGGGAACGTCTTCTGCCGTTACCTGAAGATAGCATATCTCCTCAGGATAAATCACGACCACCGGTCCCCTCTCACAGAATCCAGGGCATCCGGTTCCCTTGGTATCCACTTTGGCGGTCAGGCCCTCTTTTTCAATTTCCGCTTTAAAAGCGGCAATGACGGCATCTGCACCGGAGGCCACGCAACCGGCGCCGGCACAGACCGAGATGCAAGGGGCGCTTGGGTCCCTTTTGGACAATAGTTCCTGTCTGAATTGCTCTAATTCTTCAGGCGAATTTAACCGCGCCATAATTCTCCCCTACTCGTAAGTTTTTAGCACGTCTGCTGTCTGTCCCGGCGTCATCTTTCCATGGACTTTTCCATCCACTTCCAATACCGGTCCCAAGGCACAGCAACCCAGGCAGTTAACCGTTTCCAGGCTGAACTTGAAATCGAGGTCCGTTTCACCCGCTTTTATTCCGGTCACATCCTGCACGGTGTCAAGCACACGGGGAGCACCGCGGACATGACAGGCCGTCCCCAAACAGATGTGAACCTTGTGGCGCCCCTTGGGAACGACACTGAAAGCCTTATAAAAGGTTGCGATGTGCTGTACCCGGGTTGAAGGGACATTTAATCGTTCGCTTACCCGTTTTAAGGCTTCCTTGGGAAGCCAGTTATTCTCACTTTGAATCTCAAGCAATATTTGAATGAGTGAACTGGCTTCGCCGTGATGGTTGTCGATTATCTGATCAATTTTTTCAATTTCCATAAAGCGTTTCCCTATTTTCTTCCTGACCGCTGCTTAACCACACCCGTTTCTTTCAGGCCAGTTCGTAACAATTGCTGGTTGTATCGTACCTGACCAACCCGTGCCGAGAAGAACTGTTCATGTGCTTGGATACATCTGACGGGTTAAGGCCCAGCCTTTCTGAGATGTCGATCGTTGAAAGGGGTTTTTTCTTCAGGAGCAGCATGATCTGGCTTACGGCCAGTTTTTCGGTAAATATCTCATCGAATAACCGGTCTATCTGGCTGCTTTCGAAAAATTCGGTATACGCTTGTTTTGATTTTTCAGGTACTCTCAGCCGCTCCCGTTCAACCAACCGAAGGTAGGGGACCAGTTTCATGGCTGCTTCGAGTTTAAACTTGACAGTATTTACGTCGATGCCTTCACCCTCGCCAAGCGGTCCCAACGACTTGACCTGGTTGGTAAAATCATCAGTTGCATCGGCCAGCAGGTTTCCATCCGCACCGGACATAAATTCGATCCTCAGCCGCTCAGGGTTCAGGCCGATGTGACTCATAATTTTCTTGCACAGGTAGACGTTGGCCCATGCATCATAATTGCCGTGGGTAATGTAGTTGCACTCATCCAGGCGGCAACCACCGATAAACACGCCATCTTGTCCATTAAAGAATGCCCTGAGTATGAATTCCAGGTCCACTCTGCCGGAACACATGACGCGAATAAGCCTCATATCACTTGTATATTGTAGTCTGGAAACTCCAGCCAGGTCAGCGGCGCCGTATGCTCACCAGTGGCAGACAAAGCCCAATAGTCTTGGTTTAAATTCAATACCTGTACTCATTCGTGCATACCCCTTTATTTGTATGGACTCCATGGAAAACCGCTATCGATCTTCAACCGCTGCATCCATTTGTTGCAGGATCTCCTGCTGGGTAACCGCCGCATCGATCTGGCTGCAAAGCGCGGCATTGGTGAAGTGCTTCAGCACAATCGCATCGGTCGGGCATTTTGTGGCACAGACACCGTCTCCCTTGCAGAGAATGGGATTCACCCATGCTTTGCTGCCTTTTGGTGTATCAACGAATTCTATCGCGCCGTACGTACAGGCGGTAATGCATGCACCGCAGGTCACACAATCGTATGCGCTTACCTCGGCAACGGAACCCGAGGCCACGACGGTATCTTTTGATAGAAGCGTCATGACCCGGCCGGCCGCGCCATATGCCTGGTTGATCGATTCCTGGATATGCTTGGGATAGTGAGCCGTCCCGCAAAGAAAAACACCATCGGTGGCAAACTCGACCGGTTTTAATTTAACATGGGCTTCTTTAAAAAAGTCGTCCGGGCTCAAGGTCACCTTGAATAATCCGGCCACTTCACGGGTTGATTCACAGGGAATGACAGCGGCCGCCAAAGAGAGAATATCGGCGTCCAATTCAAGCCGTTGACCCAGGATGGGATCGGCAATGGTCACCCGAACGATTTCCTTGCCCCCCTCTTTGGCAGCTTCGACCAGGGGCTTGTCATCCGGTTCATAACGGATAAATCTGACCCCTTTGTCTGATGCTTCCCGGTAATAATCCTCTCTGAGCCCATACGTTCTCATATCCCGAAAGAGAATATAAATATCCATCTCCGGGTTTATCTCTTTGAGTTTCAATGCATTCTTCACGGCGTGGCTGCAACACACCCGGCTGCAATAGTTTCGGTCTTCGTTTCTACAGCCCACGCATTGGATCATCACCAGACTCTCGGCATTCATCACCCTTTCTTCTTTTTGGGCGATCAGTTCTCCCAGTTCAAGATGGGTGAATACCTTATCATTTTCGCCGTAAAGGTATTCGGTGGGTTGATACACATCCGCACCGATAGCAATGACGGAAGCCCCATGTTTTATCTCTTTGACCCGGCCTTCAGTTTCCACCGTGGTCATAAAATTTCCCAGATAGCCGGAAACGTCGGTGATGGTGGCCTCATGGGAGACGTGGATCAAGGGGTTTTGATACACCGCGCGGATCAGGTCATCCAAATAGGCCTGCACATCCATGCCTTCTATGGTAGTGTGAATCCTGCGCGCCATTCCGCCCAGCTCTTTTTTCTTTTCCACCAGATGGACCTCATGCCCCTGACTGGCGATGGAAAGGGCACAGGTCATGCCGGCGATACCGCCACCGACCACCAGGGTCGCCTTGTTTACCGGCAGATCAAACTCCTGTAACGGCTCCAGATAGCCGGCGCGTGCCACCGACATCCGGACGATATCCTGCGCCTTTTTTGTGGCCTCTTCCTTTTGTTTGGAGTGAACCCAGGAACAATGTTCCCTGATGTTGGCCATATCCAGATAATATTGATTCAGTCCCGCCTCCCGAAGGGTGTCCCGGAATAAGGGTTCCAGCGTCCTGGGGGAGCAGGCGGCGATCACCACGCGATTCAAGCCTTTCTCCCTTGCCAGATCGGTTATCTCCTTGGCGGAATTCGTGGCGCAAGAGAACAGCTGTTCCTGGGCATAGACGACATTGGGCAGGGTCATGGCATAGTCTACAGTGGAGGGAACATTGACCACGCTGGAGATATTGGCCCCGCAATGACACACAAAAACGCCTATCTTTGGCTCCTCCGCAGAGACATCCCGTTCCGGCGGATACATTCTCTCTTTGGCCAGTTTTCCACGTCTGTAATCAAGCAACGCACCGCACTGGGCGCTGGCAGCGCTGGCGGTAAAAACCGACTCCGGGATATCCGTAGGCCCCTGAAAGGCGCCGCTGACAAAGATCCCGGGCTGGTTGGTTTTCATGGGGTTTTCGTGGTTGGTCTGGTTGAATCCGTGTGAATTGAGATCGATTCCGAACTTTTCCGCAAGCTCTTTATGATCGGCAGGAGGATTCAACCCGACGGATAAGACGACCATGTCGAATTCTTCCTCTTTTACGCCATCATCGTTCGTGGCATACCGGACAACGACATTCTTGCTGTCCGGGTGCTCTCCTACGATGGACGCGTAACTTCTGATGAATTCGACGCCGGGAAGCCGTTCGGCTCTTTGGAAAAATCGTTCGAAATCCTTGCCATAGGAGCGAATATCGTTATGGAAGATGGTGCATTGTGCCTCGGTGTCATGGTCTTTTGTGAGAATCACCTGTTTCTGGGTATAGGTGCAGCATACGCCCGAACAATAGCTGTTCTCGCCCTCGGTCACCCGCCTGGAACCCACACATTGGATCCAGGCTAATTTTTTGGGATGCTTCCTGTCGGAGGTTCGCAGCACTTCCCCGCCGTATGGCCCGGTGGATGATAAAAGCCGTTCATAATCCATGCTGGTTACCACGTTCTGCAACCGTCCGTAGCCATATTCGTCCTTAACCGAAGGATCAAATGGCTTGATGCCGGAAGCCAGAATGATCGCGCCTACTTTTACCTCTTCTTTTTGCGTTGTCTGTTTGAAATCAATGGCGCCGGTCTGGCAAACGCTTCTGCAGATGTCACACTTGCCTTCTTTCAGGTAAAGACAGCTCTCATCGATATAGGCGACAAGCGGGATGGCCTGAGAAAAGTAAACGTGAACGGCCTTGTTGTCCGATATTTCCTGATTAAAGGGATCAGGGTACTGCACCGGGCAATATTTTACACATGTCGTACAGCCGGTGCACTTGTCCTCAAGGATGTATCGGGGCTTCTTGGTCAGGGTGACCGTGAAATCTCCCGCCTGCCCCTCTATACCGTCAACTTCCGTAAATGTCAGAATCTCTATATTTGGATGCCGGCCGACCTCGACCAGTTTCGGTGAGAGAATTCACATGGAGCAGTCATTGGTTGGAAAGGTTTTGTCAAGCTGGGCCATGTGCCCGCCAATGCTCGGCCCTTTCTCAACCAGGTACACTCTAAATCCGGCAGTGGCGAGATCAAGAGAGGCCTGGATACCGCTTACCCCCCCACCGACAACCACTACGTCTCCAAAATTAACATCTCCAAGGCTTCCGGAAAATTGTTGAATGATCTCTTTTGGCAATACTTCGTTTTCCACTTTCTATCACCTCATCATCATTTTTAGGTTCATGGCGTCCGGATTTGCCGGAGCGGATAGAATTAAGCTAAATCACGTCCTGAATAATCTCCGTAATATCCTTGATTTCTATGACTTCATCATACTCCAGGTTCAACCTGCTTTCCTCAAAATTGGTGATGCAGTAAGGGCAGGCAGTCACCAGTTCAGCGGCACCGACCGCAACAGCCTGTTTTAACCGGATGTCGGAAAATCTTTCTTCCATGGGTGTATCCATCCAGATCCTGCCGCCTCCTCCGCCGCAGCAGAGACTGTCCTTGCGCGAATCAACCATCTCTATCATTTCCAGACCAGGGATTTTCTTCAAAATGTCCCGGGGTTGATCATAGATCTCATTATGCCGACCCAGGTAACAGGGGTCATGATAGGTCACTTTCTTTTCATAGGCCTTGGTCAGTTCAAGCTTCCCCGCGCTGACCAGCTCGAATAGATATTGGGAGATATGAACCACCTCGAAATTGACCATGAATTCGGGGTACTCATTTTTAAACGTATGGTAGCAATGAGGAGAAGAGACAATTATCTTTTTAACCCCGTTGTCAACAAAGGTTTTAATATTTTCCCGGGCCAGGCTTTTGAACACCTTTTCACTGCCCGTCTTGCGGATGCTCTCTCCACAGCAGCTTTCCTTTGCACCGAGTATTCCGAATTCTATCCCGGCCTTGTTGAGGATGTTTGCAGTGGCAGTCGCCACCTTTTTCATTCGTGGGTCATAGCTGAGGTAGCAACCGACAAAATATAGCGCATCCATCCCCTCGGTGAAGGTTTTTACACCCAAGCCCGTGGCCCAATCCGCCCGTTTGTTTCGTTCTCCCTGCAAGGGGTTGCCTTCGGAAATCAGGCTTGCCCTCGCGGTACGGGCAGAGCGGACAGAAGCGGGAAAGACCTCATATTCCGCGGCAACCCTGCGTAAGGATACACCCACTTCTATCTGTTTTACGCCCCGTGGACACTGCTGTGGGCATCTCCCGCAGGTCGTGCATCGCCAAATATCTTCGCCATCTATCTCGGTTAAACCAAAAGTGGCTTCCCGGATAATTTTGCGAATGCTGAATTGCCTGACCAGGTTCCATGGGCAGACTGTATCGCACAATCCGCACTGAAAGCAGAATCTGAGGGCGTCTCCACCGGCATCCTTTATCTCGTTGATGACTTCTTTGAAGGGAGCGACTGTTTCCACTGTCTGTATCAATCCTCTTTTTTCGCCTTGTTTATTTAATCTTTCTTCGATATCCGGGCAACCGCGTCTTTGATCTTTTCCAGTCCGTATTTGTCCGCCAGCGCTTCCAATCCGATCTCTAGATCTTCCTGCTCTTCCTGTGGATCCTGCTCGTCGCCTTCCTCTTCCCTTTGCTCTAAAATCAAGGCATCATGCGGGCACCACTTCACACACAAGGGTTCATCTTCACCCTCACACATATCGCATTTCAAAGGGAGGCCGGAATCGGGCTCTTTGAATTCGTCCCTGGATGGGCACGAGGCCCGGCAGAAGGAACACTCGTCATATTCCTTACCGTCAATGGTGTATTTGTCCCTGCCGGCACATTCGGCCACCGCATATTCACCCGCGTACACAGGAACGTACAGGTCTCTTAAGGGTTCACGGATGATTCGAATGCGGGACCTGGCTGGATTGTTGCTGCTATATTTCGGTTCCGCGTGAAAGGCGGAGCAGATCATCTCACAAGCCCGGCAGCCGTTGCATTTATCGACATTAATTTTTATCGTTTTAATGGTTTTTTTCTCTTTATTACCTTTCAAGGTTCACGCCCTCCACGCTAATTTGTCTCTTGTTGAGCGGCAGCCGCCTCGGCAGGGACATCCTCGCCATCCGTCAGAATCCCCCTCTTGACCAAGTCCTCGCTAACGTAATCCAAACCCAGTTCATGCAGCGATTCTTTAGTGGGAATACCGTCATTGTTCCACCCCTTGAACCGGTAATAGGTATCCAAAAGCTCCTTTTCAAGTTCGGGGAACCGCTTCTTCCAATGGTCCGCTGGCGGCTTCTCGTCTTTTCTCCGCATGCCCCTTCTTATATTGATGGCTCTGACCAACGTCCGGTATCTCTTGGCAGCCTGGCTGAGTGAGGCTTCATCCATATCAAACCCGGTCCCTGCTGAGATAAATTTCGGATAGTTGTGGATGTGGTAGGGCGGTTTCAGGGGGAAGGAGGACAAACCGGCACACATGCCGAGGGCGTCATCGATGTAGTGCATCTTCTCCTGCCAGTCGACAATGTCACAACACATGTCAACCGTCGGATAAAAGGGCATCGATTTTTCTCCACGCGGTTCCCAGTCCAGAAAATATTGTTTGAATTTTTCATCGGGAACATGGTGCCAGTCCTTTACAAACGCCTCCCTGTGCTCCCTCTTGGGATAAGGAGCCTGGGGGAACTGACCTTCTATCTGGGTGATATTCATCTTCTCGCCGGTACTGTACATTAAAAAATAGATCGGATTGAGCATGGATAGCTTAAGCGGCAGCTGTTCATGCTTCTTGATATTGTTGTGTGCATATTCCTCCGCGCCATTGCCAATCTCCTTGGCCGCCCAGTAGGTACCATTGGCCAGGACGTCGCCGATCCCTTCACGCCGGACGATTTTATCCAGCAGATAGTAGAATCTGCCCTCGTTGTCTTCCGGCATATCCGGAAAGTCCTCCTTGGCCAATATGCCGTTTTCGAGAAGCTCAAGGCCAAAGGCCATCACCTGCGGGGCTGAGAATCCGTCCACGCCGTACTCGGTGGCACGCTGTGCGATTTTTAACCCAAAATCCAGGTTGGAAAAGGCCCCCATGGTATAGGTCAGTTTCGTGAAGCATTTCATCATGTAGGTCGGCAGACCCGGCATGGAAATGGTTGCCCCGCATGTCATCGGACAGTTGTAGCAACTGATCAGTCTCGTGCGGGATTTGTCCATGGTCTCCATCCACTCCCGCGCGATCTCATCGGTCCAGAAACCTTTTCGCCGGGTGCGTGAATTTCCCCACATGAAATTTTCGGTATGCCATTTCTCGTCATGAACCTTCATCTCCTGGGGGGATCCCAACCCGGCCAGAATCGGCATGACCCCCGGAATCGGGTTGTCATTGCGAAATTTGATATATTGCATGACTTCGTTGCAAAGGTCCATGTATTCGGCCGGCTTGGCGACATGGATGTCCTGCGTGCCGCGAACGACGATCGCCTTTACCCCCTTGTCTCCCATGACAGCCCCGATGCCACCGCGACTGGCGCTGGATCGTCCCTGCTCGATGGATGCAAAAAAAACCCTGTTTTCACCGGCCATACCGATGGCGGCGACCTGGGCTTTGGGCTGCTTAAGCTCCTTGCGTATGATTTCTGCCGTCTCGATGGCGCCTTTTCCCTTTATATGAGAGGCGTCCCGTATTTCGACCTTGCCGTTGTTGATCCACAAATAGACCAGATCCGGTGACTTGCCGCGAAGGATCACTTTGTCATAACCGGCATACTTCAATTCAGGTGCAAAGAACCCCCCCATCATTGAAAAAGCCATCAACTTAGTCTGGGGAGAAATGGTGGTCACAATGGTGCGATTACAACCGGTTGCGGGTGTTCCGCACAACAGACCGGCGCTGAAGATCAATAGATTTTCAGGAGAAAACGGCTCAACTTCAGGGGGAACGCGATCCCACAAAATCTTTGCATTCGTGCCCAGACCACCCAGGTAAAGCTCGGTGTCTTTTGGGTTTGTGGCAACCTTTTCGATGTTTCCCCGGGTTAGATCAACTTCCAAATTAAACCCTGTTTCTGCGTACCTCATTTTTCAACCCCTTCTAAATATATCTTATTACGCCATATTTTTTTCCACGATTTCGGCGATATCCATTGTTTTGATCTCCTCTTCCTTTCCCAACTCTTTCATCCCGTCTTCGATCATGGTCAGGCAGAAGGGGCAACCCACCGCGACATTTGTGGCTTGACTATCGATTATTTCTTCCGAACGCGCCAGATTGATTCGTTTACCGATGGTCTCCTCCATCCACATTCTTCCCCCACCAGCCCCACAACAAAAGCTTTCCCGTCCGTGTCGGTCGAGTTCTTTGACTCCGCCTTTAGCAACGGATCGCAGGATCGATCTCGGTTGATCGTAGATGTTATTGTAGCGCCCGAGATAACAGGGATCATGATAGGTCAAAGCGCCGTCGAGGGACTGTTTCAATTTTATTTTTCCTGCCTGGACGAGTCCATCGATGAACTCGGCATGGTGGATCACCTCGTAATTCCCCCCCATTTGCGGGTAATCATGTTTAAGGGAATTAAGACAGTGCGGGCAGGCCGTAATTATCTTTTTAACCTTATAGGCGTTCAGTGTGGCGATGTTTTCCTCGGCCATCATCTGGAACAGCATTTCATTGCCGACACGTCTGGCAAAGTCACCGGTGCACTTTTCTTCCACACCCAGCATGGCGAAGCTGATCCCTGCTTTTTGCAGGATTTTAACCAGGCTGATGGATACTTTTTTGGATCGATCATCGAAGGAACCGGCACATCCGACCCACAGCAGATAGTCGACGTCCGGGTCGTCAGCCATTATTTTGACGTCCAGCCCGTCGGCCCAATCGGCGCGTTTGTCATAACCGATTCCCCACGGATTGCCGTTGCGCTCGAGCCCTTTCAGCGCCGGATTCAGCTCTTTGGGATACGCTTCCGCAATCAAGGTCTGCCCCTGCCGCATGGCGATGATCCTGGGCACATGTTCAATGGTCACCGGGCACACTTCTTCGCAGGCACGGCAGGTCGTACATGCCCACAGTGTCTCTTCTGCGATGACCTCGCCAACCAATTGCTTATCGCTGTTCAGTGCGGCGATCGCCTGCTTGGTTTTTTCAAGTTGCTCGGCATCCTCGCTTTGCCGGAGGGTGGATGACAATTTGGCCCGCTTGATTATTTTTTCTTCATTTTCTGACAGTTCCAATTTCAGGGAGTCATTGAATTCATGCAGGTTCAAGGGTTTGTCAGTGATATAAGTCGGACAGACATCTTTGCATCGTCCGCATTCGGTACAGGTGTAAAGGTCCAGTCCCTGTTTCCAATTGAGTTGATGGATATGATTGATCCCCAGGGATTCTTCCTCCCAGGCGGTTTCGTCTTCCAAGTCCAGCGGTTTGGTTTTTTCATGGGGATAGCCCAAGCTTTTCAGGAAAACGTTGGGAAGCGCGGTAATCACATGGAAATGCTTTCCGGTAGGAAGAATATTTAGAAATATCAACTGCGTACAGATGTGCACCCAAAACATCATCACCAGTATGGTGAGGTTGGCGTCAGCGTTTAATCCCGAAACCAGACTGGCCGCACCCACCGTTACCGGGGTCCAGAGAAATTCAGAACCATACTTCAGATTGTTGAAGTAGTGAATATTTTCCGGGTTGTCATACAGTTGGATCAGATTGTAGCGTGCGCCATCGTACAAAAGATCCGACACCATCAGGATCCCGATCATCACCAAAACCAAATAGGCTTCGAACGTGTTGTGCATGCGTTTGGGTTTTAAAACGGCACGACGATAAATGGCCAAGACCACCATCAATAAAACGATGCTTTCCATGACATCTTTTATGGCGACATAAAGGTATCCGAACAGATAATCGCCACCTAAAAACGGAAGGTGGTAGCCTTCCTGAAATCCTTCTCCATACAGGGTCAGGCTGCGAATCAACAGGATACAGAATCCCCAGAAGATAAACGCATGCATCAAGCCCGAACTTCTCTCTTTTTCTCTTCCGACCAGGCGTTTCTGGCCGATGGCCAGAACGGCCATGTTGATCAGTCGCTCCTTCAGGTGATTGGCTCTATCGGTGGGTTCAAGTGCCTTTAACAACCGTATTTTTCGAACCATCGACCGACCGAAAACGGTCAATCCGACAATCAGTAAAAGGGCCATCAATAGGGGATTCACAGTTGCCTCATCAACTCATGGTTAGCTGTTCTAAAGCCAATGCGTGACGCTCGCTGCGGCAGTCGATTTCCGGCCTAATTTCTTAATTTTTTAATCTCTTCGCGCAGAATCGGCACCACCTCGAAGAGGTCGCCGACGATACCATAGTCAGCCACGTTGAAAATGGGTGCTTCGGGATCTTTATTTACCGCCAGAATCACTTGTGAGCCGCTCATACCCGCAAGATGCTGAATGGCGCCGGAGATCCCGATGGCCATATAAAGGGTCGGTGCGACAATCTTGCCGGTTTGCCCGACCTGCTTGTTGTGGGCCATGAAACCGCCGTCTACCATGGCGCGGGAAGAACCAAAACCCGCTTTAAGATCGCCGGCCAACGCTTTTACCATATCGACACCGGCTTGATCCTTGGCGCCCCGTCCCACAGAAATGACCACGTCGGCATCGGCAAGATCGATTTCACCGCTGGCATCCGACAGGAGCTCCCTGATCACAGCCTTTAGATCAGGTGCCGGAGCGGAAAGCCGGACGACGTTTTCGGTTCCTGTGATCGCTTCCGTCGCCTCGAAGGCACCGGCTCTGACCACCGCCACCAGCTGTCCTGTATTGATTTTCACCCGCTGCATGACTTTATTGGCAATGGCGGGTCTGACTATTTCGATTTGATCGCCTTCGAGCATCACGTCGGTAATTTCCGTCGCACAGGCGGCATCCAGTTGCGCGGCAACTCTTGGGGCGGCGGCTTTGCCGCTTTCGGAAAAACCGAACCAGATCAGATTGGCACCAAATTGTTTGGCGGCGTCGACGACACAGGATGCGAAGGGGCCGGCTGAAAACAGCTCCAGCCCAGGATCATCGGCGATATATTGCGTATCGGATCCGGCATTGACCAGGTCGGGAATTAAAGACTCCAGGTCGCAGCCAATCGCCACGATTGCGGTTTTGGCACCGAGCGCTTTGGCTTTTGATAAAAGTTCGGCTGTGCTGCCTTTCAATACACCTTGTTTGATGTCTGCAATCACGAGTACGTTAGCCATGATAGTGTCTTCCTTGGTTGAACCGCGATAGCGAGCGCATGATTCGTCGCTTGCGGCGGGGTTAGCGAGCGAACTGGTAATCGATTTTCATCCTTACGGTGAAGGTTCCCCGCGGCTTGCCGCGGGAAAGGTTCAATCCGGTTAGGGTCCGATAGGATCGTGAACCATATATTTTAAGTTGGTTATAACACCTTGGCTTCATTGGCCAAAAGAGCGACAACCCGGGCGGTGATGTCGGCAGCGTCGCCTTCAAATTTTTGCCCGGCCGTGCGCGTTTCCGATTTCATGAATTCAGCGATTTCCGATTTAGGCGCGGCGCCGCCGACGTCATCATACGATGTACCCAGGGCCGCCAGATCCATTACATCGATTTTCTTTTTCTTGGCCATCATGAGGCCGCGCATCTGTGGCAGCCGCGGTTCATTGATACTGTCGGTAACCGTGATCACGGCGGGCAAGGTCAGTTCAACAATTTCGGTTCCGGCGTCACCCAAACGGGAGACCTTAAGGTGCTGGTCGTCGATGACCTCGATGGCGACCACATTGCTGACGCAAGGCAATCCCAGGCGCTCCGCAAAGATAATTCCGGTTTGGCCATTATCCGTATCCTGGGCCTGCTTACCGGTGATAACCAGATCATAGCTTCCCTTTTCGTAAACCTTTTGCAACACGGTGGCATAGACAAACGAATCCGCTCCGGCCAGTGCCGGATCATCGATTTGAATCGCGTTTTCAATCCCCATGGCGAAGCCTCTGCGGATGATTTTGGTATTGTCTTCACCACCACCGATACTGACCAAGGTTGTTTCCGCCTGGTTATTTTCCTTAAGTTGAACAGCGGTTTCCACCGCATTTTCATCCCAGGCATTCATGACGTACTGCAGTCCGTCTTCAACAATCGCTCCGTTCTCCACCCTGATGGTCAATTCCACATCAACTACCTTTTTAATGGTTGTGAGAATTTTCACCGTTTCCTCCTGATATTTTATGTTGCCTTGGTTCGGATAATTTATCTGGTGTCGATTTAAGATTGAATGAATCCTGGACAATCAAACCCACGTAATTCAGGGGTGACCTATCAGGCATCCTAATGAATCGGGGCGGCTACGCTTAAAAACCACAATGTAACTATATTGTAGCTACTTTGTGATTATATGAAGATTTCTCAATGGGATGTCAAGTATTTTTTAAGCTGAAACAGCTGAACCGGTCCGTCATGCAATGGTTTTCTGCATCGCATGGTGGGCCAGGGGCGATAGGGTGTAGAAAAAAAGTTCACATCCTGATGAATCTGGTGTTTATTTCTTAAATAATGGGAAATATAATTCATAATTTAGCATTTTGTCGATACCCCTTTAAATCACCGAGCTCTGCATCCTTCCGGAATAACGACTAAAATCACCTTTACATAAAAATCACGCAGTTGGTCCGTTTCTTGAATTTGAGCATGGGTAGATTGCCCGATCCGCCGGTCAAAGATGCTGCCAAAGACCCTATGACCGGTGTACCGCAATGGTTCGATTCTCCGTTGGCGGCTTTGCCTTGCAGCCAACCATGCCGGAACACCGCCGGCAAACTGAAAAAAAACGATAGAACAACCCATGAAGCCACAAGCTATCATAACACTCCTTTTGATGATGGTCGCTCTCTGTCAATCACCGACCATGGCAGCGGCAGAAACAACCCACGCGGCCGTCGAGGATGATCTGCAGGCATGGCTGACACCGATTGCGCAGGTTGGTGATGAAAAGTCAGACGCGACACGCGGCAACCTGCTGACTCCCGTGGCACGATTCTACCGCATGGTCGACTATCGGCCGGTCTGGGTTGATGCAAACGGGCTGCGATGGCAGGGGCAAATCCTCTGGAGGGCCATTATGGCATCCTCCAGCGACGGCCTCCGGCCGGACGACTATCTTTTCCCTGCGCTGGCGGAACCGTGGAACGATTCGGTTTCATTCTCCGATGCGATCCGTCTTTCTTACCTGAAGCGATATGTCCAGCTGGATGTGGCCCTGACCGGCGTGATGCTCACCTATGCAAACCATCTGTGGCAGGGCCGCATTGCGTCGGAAACACTGACCCACATGGGGTTTACCGATCAGCCAGCGCGGAGCAGAGATCTGCCTGTCGAGCTGGCCGCGGCCGTGAAAGAAGATCGATTGAGCGCATTTCTTGAAGCATTGCAGCCCAGGCAAAAAGCCTATCGCCGCCTGAAATCCACCTTGAAGCAATATGAACAAATACGGGAAACCGGAGGATGGCCGGCAATTGCACCGGGCCCCTCGCTGCAGTTGGGAGACCAGGGCCCCCGCGTGTCGGCACTGCGCAGCCGACTGAATCTGTCTGGCGACCTGACCGCCGACCAGCCGGTTGACGATCTCAGATATGACCAGGGGCTGGAAACGGCGGTCATGCGGTTTCAGTATCGTCATGGACTGGTTCCGGACGGCGTTGTCGGCCGAAAGACGCTGGCCGCCATGTCCGTACCCGTTGATGATCGCATCCTTCAGCTGCAGCTCAACATGGAGCGATGGCGATGGTATCCGGACGGTTTCGGTAAGCGGTACCTGATGGTCAATATCCCCGATTTCACGTTGAACGTAATGGAAGGGGACTGGATGGTCAGGCGCATGCGCGCCATCGTGGGCAAGTCACGCCGAAAGACCCCTACCCTGTCCGGCCGGATGACTTACCTCGAATTGAATCCCTATTGGAATATCCCTCGAAGAATTGCGCGCAAAGATATCCTGCCCAAAGTCGTCAGCGACCCGGATTACCTGACCCGACAGGGCATCCGGGTATTTGACAGCTGGGATCATCAGGCCCCTGAACTGGATCCGACAGGCATCATCTGGGAGAACCTGTCATCGCGCTACTTTCCTTACCGTCTCAGGCAGGATCCCTCGGATGTGAACGCACTGGGGCGCGTCAAGTTCATGTTTCCCAACCCTCAAAGCGTCTACATCCACGACACCCCCGGCAAAGCCCTCTTCAACCGGCAGAAACGGATATTTTCCTCTGGATGCGTTCGGGTGGAAACGCCTCTGGACCTGGCCCAATACCTGTTGGACGGCCAGGGCTGGGACCGCACTCGTCTGGAGGCCGCCATGATGAGCGGACGGCGGCAAACCGTGGTGCTTGACGACCCCATTCCGGTACACCTGGTTTATTTTACCGCCTGGGTGGATGCGGATGGCACGGTGAATTTCAGGGAGGATATTTACGATCGCGATCGAGATCTGCTGATCGCCCTTAATCATCGCCATTCCGATATGATCGTCTGCAGCAACGATGCGATGAGAAACCATCTGATGGCGGTTTGTTCGCCATTGCCAACCGATCCCAACGCCATTGCAGATGCGTCGACACGCATCGCCTCCGCCATCGAGTCGACCGGCGACGTGGCCGGAGACCCGATGACCGGGCTCTGATGACGCCAAGTCCATCTATACATTCTCCGTGAGAGGGTGGCAGAGCCATTGCGTCAAGCCGCATTCCAACAGCGCACATAATGACCATCGCCCACCTTGACCATGTCGGCCGGTTCATGCTTGCAATCGTCGCCGTAGTCGGGGCATTGATCGCCAAAGGCACACCCATCGGGCAGCACAGCTCGCTGTAATTCAGCGCCCACCTGGGGTGACCACCCAACCTCTGTGGCTTCGGGAACCGCGGCCAGCAGGTTGAGGGTATAAGGATGGCAGGGATTATCGAAAAGCACAGTTGCCGGCGCCGATTCCACAATGCGGCCGCGATACATCACACAAACATAGTCGCAAATATAACTGACCACGTTGAGGTCATGGGAGATAAACAGGTAGCTTAACCCCAACTCCGCTTGAAGATCTTTGAGCAGGTTGATGATCTGCGCCTGGATGGAGACATCCAGGGCCGAGATGGGTTCATCGCAAAGGACCAGTTTGGGTGAGACGCTCAACGCCCGGGCAATGCCTACCCGTTGGCGCTGGCCGCCGCTGAATTCATGGGGGTAGCGACCGGCACTGGCCGCCGGCATGCCCACCATATCCAGCAGCTGTCGAATCCGTTTTCGCTGGTCGGATTTGTTCTTGATGCCGGCCATGCGAACACCATCGGATATTGATTGGGCCACTGTCATGCGTGGATTGAGAGAACTATACGGATCCTGGAAGATCATCTGAATCTGCTTGCGCAGGGGTTTGAACGCCCGCTCGGTCAGCGCGGTGATCTCCCGGCCGTCGAACTGAACGGTGCCGTCGTCGGGGTTCAACAGCCTGAGAATTAATCGCGCCACGGTGGATTTGCCGCAACCGCTTTCGCCCACCAGGCCCAGCGTCTGGTGGGGTTGAATCGTCAGATCCACGCCGTCCACCGCCCGCACATAGCTGCCCACCCGCTGAAGATAGCCCCGGCGCACCGGAAAATATTTTTTTAATCCCTCAACGCGAAGCAGGGGTTTGGCTGATAGGGTCATGCGTGCGCCTCCTCGGCCCGGTCCTGGGTGGCAAAAAGGATCGGACAGCGCGCTTTGTGCCCCTTTCCATAGTCACAAAGGGCGGGAAACGCCTTTTCACAGGATGGCTCACGGAATTTACACCGCGGATGGAACGGACAACCTGTGGGTCGGTAAGCCGGATGCGGAACACTGCCCGGAATGCTGTAAAGGCGCTGGCCCCGTTTTTTTTTGGTGGGCAATGAATCCAAAAGCGCCATGGTATAGGGATGCCTGGCGTTTCCGAAGATGATGCCGGTGGTACCTTGTTCCACGACCACACCCGCATACATCACGTAGACCCGATCGGCAATGGCCGCCACCACACCCAGATCGTGGGTGATGTATTGGATGGCCATGTTTTTTTCCTGCTTCAGTTTTTTTAGCAAACTCAGAATCTGGGCTTGAACAGTGACGTCCAGGGCGGTGGTTGGTTCGTCGGCGATGATCAGGTCCGGTTCACAGGCCAGTGCCATGGCAATCATCACTCGCTGGCGCTGCCCGCCGCTGAGTTGGTGGGGATAGTCGCCCAGCCGCCCTTGCGGGTCAACAATGCCCACATCGTCCAACAGCTGGATCGTGCGGCGGCGAACCTCCGCCGTCGACACCCGTTCATGGACCAAAACCGTCTCGCCGATCTGATCGCCGACGGTAAACACCGGGTTCAGGGAGGTCATGGGCTCTTGAAAAACCATGGCGATGCGTTTGCCCCGCAGGGCGCGCAATTCATCCTGATGCATATCCAAAAGGGATTGGCCGTCAAAGGTGATTCGGCCGCCGGCGATTGATGCCGGAGGCTGCTTGAGCAGTCCCAATATGGCCAGGGCCGTCACCGTCTTACCACAGCCCGACTCCCCCACTAAACAGACCGTCTCCTGGTGGTGGACTTTAAAATCCACCCCATCCACCGCCCGGGCCACGGGACCGTCGCCGATAAAATGGACCTGCAGGTTTTCCACGGAAAGCAATATGTCGTTTGGTTGATCCATAATGGGTTCTGGGTTCTGGGCACTTAAAAAAGATGAACGTCAAACATCGAACATCGAACGTTGAACGTCGAATAATGAGGTCGCTGCGCTCCGTTAATTATTTTCATCTTTTTCCATTCAACATTCGATGTTGGGCGTTCGATGTTCGATGTTCAGGGTTCTGGGTTCGCGAAGTGGTTTTCCAGCCCTCTCACCAGTTCAAGGTATAGGCGGGCGAGAAAGCCTTCATTTCGGATCAGGTGGCATTCAGAAAGGGTGGATTTTGGTTCAGGCCAAGGCCTCAGCAATTTAGTAACCGCAGGCGTAGCAGCGCTACGTCGAGGATTGCCAAAATGTTGAGAACACCGGCCTGGGCCGAAAGATGCCCTTTCTGAATACCACCTAGTTGCGTTCGCGAAGCTTTGGATTCAATATATCCCGCATCCCTTCGCCGAAAAGGTTGAATGCCAGCACGACAATTAAAATCACCAACCCCGGGGCGAATGTCAGCCAGGGGGCGTCAAAAATAAAGGCCTTGCCGTCAGACAAAATGTTACCCCATGTGGCGTGGGGGGGTGGTACACCGAAACCCAAAAAACTCAGCCCAGCTTCGGTGAGCATGGCCGACGCAATGCCCAGGGTGGCCGAGACCAGAACCGGCGCAACGGCGTTGGGCATGATGTGGCGAAAAATAATGCGGGCGTCACTGATGCCCAAGGCCCGGGCTGCGGCCACAAAGTCCTGTTCTCTCAAGGACAGGAATTCGGCACGCACGAACCGGGTGGTTCCCATCCAGCTGGTCAAACCGATAATAACCATGATGTTGTAGATGCTCGGTGGTAAAAGGGCCACCACCGTGAGTATCAAAAAAAATGAAGGGAAGCAGAGCATGATGTCCACGGCGCGCATGATCAGCGTGTCCACCTTAATGGTGGGTAGGGCCAACCACTTCAGGTAGACGGGCAACGGTGACAGGCGGCGGTCGTGCTGTTTTTTACAGAGCCACCCGGCGATGGCGGCGATAGCCAGAAAAACCCCCGCTGATAATGCCTGTTGAAAAGCCATGACGACGGCCGCGATCAACAGCAGCCAGAAGAGAATATGTCCCATTTGAATATACTGCCGGCCATAGTAACCGGAGAAGCCACCGAGAAGAATGCCGATGCCCACGGCAATGCCAACGGCGACAAACCCCACGGTCAGTGACACCCAGGCCCCCTGAAGCATGCGGGCAAATACATCCCGGCCCAGATCGTCCGTCCCCAGAATATAAATGCCCAGGGCAGGAAGTTCCTCCGCACGCAAGGTGTCGGTGTTGGGGGAAGCCAAGGGGGGAAGCAACTTTTCCTGCAAACGCACACGAGCGGGGTCCAGAAACGGATCCTTGCCGGAGGTGACGGCCAGTCCGGCAACGGCCACGGCAAAAAAAACCATAAAAATCAGCAGGCCGGAAAAGGCCATCCGGTTCTTGCGCAGCAGGTGCCAGGTCTCCGCCCAGGGCGAGCGCGACGGCGGCATATAGGTTTCGTCGGTCCCCATTGGGTCGACAGGGTTGGCTGCGGTCGGCATCAGAGTTTGATCCTTGGGTCCACCACCATGTAGAGCAAGTCCGAGATCAAGGTGCCCGCCAGCACCAATACGGCGGTGATGAAGTTGAGGGTTAATATGACCGGGTAGTCCCTGCCCAGAATCGCTTCATAGGCCAACCGCCCCATACCGGGCCAGGAGAAAATCGATTCGATAATCACCGACCCGCCGATGAGACCGGGCAGAATCAGTCCGAACATGGTCACAAAGGGCAAAAGCGCGTTTCGCAGGGCGTGCTTGTAGTAAACCGTTTCAGATGACAGTCCTTTGGCCCGGGCCGTTCGCACATAGTCCTGGCCGATAATTTCCAGCATCTGGCTGCGCACATACCTCGAGAGCACCGCCACACCGCCGGTGGCCCCGAGGATGGAGGGCAGCACCAGATGCCACGTGCGGTCCATGATCTGAACCAGCGGGGACGCCGATGTTACGCCGAACGTCTGCATGCCGATCACCGGCACGTGCAGTTTGGTGACGGTCAGAATGATCAGGATATAGGCAAAGAAGAAACCCGGGATGGAGATGAGCAGATAGGCCAGAAAGGTGGCGGATTTATCGTAGACCCCATCGCGCATGATGGCCGATCGTATGCCTACCGGGAATGAAAAGGTCCAGGTTAAAATGGTGCCCACGACGAACAGGGGCAGGCTGTTCAAAAAACGCTCCCATATCTTCCCCAGCACCGGAAGATTGTCACGCCAGGAGACAATGCGGCCGGTGAACAGATTTTTGTAAAAGAGCAGGTACTGGACATGCAGGGGTTTGTCCAGGTTGAACTCCGTGCGCATACGCGCCACCATCTCCGGCGTGAACTTGGGATTCAGCGGGTCGATCTGACTGGGTTCGCCCGGTGCCAGATGAATAATCAGAAAGGAAACCACCGAGACGAAAAAGAGCGTCACGACCTTTTGAATGATGCTTTTGCCGAAATATGCTATCATGGGCGCTCCCTATCCGTCGGCCGAAAACTCAGGCGGCCGATCCAGTTTGATCCACTGGTTGAAATGAAAGGTGTATCCGCCGGTTTTAGTGGGCACGATGGGTTTGTACACGGTGCGGCCGTCGGTCCCGATGACCGCCCTTACGATGCGCCTGTCCAATAAAGCGGTCCAGCGGCTGATATACAAAAAAGTGTAGGGCTGCTCAGCGGCAATGATTGCATGCAACCGGTGGCAAAAATCCACCTGGCGTTCATGGTCATATTCCTGTCTGATTTTTAAGATCAAGTCGTCGGCCTCGGGGTTGGAGAACCCCACGAAGTTGAGCTGAAAGGGACCGCTCTGGCTGGAGTGCCAGATCTGATACAGATCAGGATCGATGCCCATGGACCAACCCAGGATCATCGCGTCAAAGTCAAGCTGATTGACCCGTTTTTGAATGAAAACCGACCATTCCAGCAGATCGGTTTCCACCTGAATGCCGATCTTCTTCCAGGCATCCTGGGCAATGGCCAAAATGGCTTTGCGCAACGCATTGCCGTTGTTGGTGATCAGCGTAAACGCCAGGCGCTTGCCATTTTTTTGCAGATACCCGTCACTGCCGCGCTGCCATCCGGCCTGAGCCAATAGCTTAACCGCGCCTTGAGGATCGTAGGGCAGCGGTGCAATGTCGTGGTTATAAAAATCGGTCTGTTTGACAAACGGCCCGGTTATTTTTTCTCCCTGGCTGTACAGCACGTAGTCGATGATTTTTTGGGTATCGATGGCCATGCCCAGCGCACGGCGAACCCGGAGGTCGTTGAACGGTTCACGCCGCATATTATAGCCGATATAGGAGTAGCCAAATGCAGTGCCCGAAAAGCTCTGGAACCGTTCATCCTTTTCCAATCGCACCACCTGGTGGGGCTGCACGCTGTAATCGTCAATCGTGCCGGCGTAAAACTCCATCTCCTGAGTCAGCGAATCGGGAATGATGCGCATCACATATTCGTGGTAGTTGGGTGGGCCCTCCCAATAGGCATCAAAGCGTTTCAGGCGCACGTACTGGTCCGATTTCCACTCCTGGAACACAAACGGTCCGCAGCCGACGGGGTGCCGGCTGAAACGGCTCTGACGCATGGTGAATTCATCCGGATTCTGACCCCTTTCGGTCGCCTCTTCGGCAAGGACCTGGTCGTTGAGCAGGTGAGCGGGTAGAATCCCCATGCCCCAGGTTGCGAAAGCCGGCGAATAGAGCCGTTTGTATACAATTCGTACCGTCAGCGGGTCGACGACCGCCACCTGTTTCACCGGCTCGTAGTCGGGGATGCGGGGCGAAAGATTCTTGGGGTCGACAATAGACTCATAGGTAAACTTCACATCCTCGGCGGTGACCGCATACCCGTCGTGAAACGTGACCCCCGGCCGGATATAGAACTCGATGATGGGGTTGTGGGCAGTCGGAGGCAACAATTCCCGTGCCTTGGCGTTAAGCTGCGCTGAAGGCATTTCTTGATCTGTACTCACGTAAAGGGACGGGTCGAATGTGTCAAAATAGCTATTTCCCAATAGGCTGGCCAGGCGCTCAAAGAGCATCTGATCCACCTGATCAAGCACGATGCGAACCCGTTGGGGGCCTGCGGCCCGAATTGTTATGGTCTTTGTCTCTTCTCCTTCCCGAATCGAAAAGGTGTGGGTGGTATCTTCCGGCGGCAGCAACTCCACGGCTTTGACGTGCTGCCATTCCACAGTATGCGGATCCATGGCGGCGCGAAGGTTTGAGACCAGCGCAGAAGGATCGGGTTGACCCCACCGGGCGGTGACGGCATTCTCATTGATGTAAAAATAAGCATGTTCGTATATTTTCCAGCTATGGGCCACCCGACCGCGAAACTGGAGGTTCTCATCCCTATCGATGAGGCCTTCAAATACCAGCCCATTGATCTGGCTGCTGGCGCTGTCGGCGGAAAGAATGGGGTTGAGCATGGCGGCATCACCGGATGAACTGGTGATAAAATGCACCAGTCGATCCGGATTGCCCCGGGTCTGCTCCTCATAGGTGGGTACCCAGAAATAGGAGAGCATCAGCAAAAGAGAGACGATGGCCGGTGCGATGATGAGAAAGCGTCGTACGGTCATATGTGGCGGTTTACCTAACAGGCTGCTAATGGGGCCGCGATTGCCGGCCCGGATTAAAATTGACGGCTACGTAAAAAGTCCGATATCTGCGTTACGCTTCATCCCTCGTCACTGCGGCGTACAATCACTACGCCTCATTCCTCGAGATGGAACATGAATGTTCGCCGTAATGATGAGGATCGATATACTGTTCGCTCGCAAAAGCTCGCTTTCGCGGCCCGCAAGCCTTGATCTCGGCCTTTTTACGTAGCCGTCTGAAATTCAACTTATTACGGGTTCATTAAAAATAATCGATGTCACCTGGGAAAATGGTTCAGCTCCGCGCATACCGGATGGAAGTTGCGTTAGATTAGGCAAAAGCCCCGTTGAAGTCAAGGAAAGACGCACGCGCGGCTGGCATGCCCTGAACCCTATGGCGCCTTCGTCTGCGGGCGCTTGCTCGACAGCGAAAGCCTTCGGGAATGTCGACACGCCACCATCGAGCCGACCGGCGAAATGACCGCAGCCCCGGCGTCGAGATTTCCGAGCACTTGACTTTGCATCAGGCCGGGTCTTATTTTTGAGATTGACTGTCGATCTGCCTATTTATACGCAGCCTGCAAATCTTGAGAAAGGAGGTCACCCCCATGACCGACCCAGGCTTTTCCACGCCGAGAACTGAAATCGACGACCGCATCGAGAAACTCCAGCGACGGCTGTTGCAGGAGGGTATCGACGGTGCGTTGATTGTGCAGAATACCGACCTGTTTTATTTCTCGGGGACCATCCAGCAATCGCATCTATACATACCCGCCCAGGGCCCACCGCTGCTGATGGTTCGCAAAAATCTGCAACG